>Ga0099822_1000343_pt1 | contig 40426 bp, 13 predicted proteins | sample CowpeawhiteBW_FD_76839 | JGI IMG/M metagenome (GOLD analysis project Ga0099822, IMG submission 76839) | Root nodule microbial communities of legume samples collected from California USA - Cow pea white BW | ecosystem: Host-associated > Plants > Roots > Nodule | place: USA: California | collected... | reverse complement strand
TTTATTTATATATATTTTTTAGATTATTTAATAAATTATAAATAGTTTAGTAATTTAAGCGGGGACGGGTATTTGGGCGGGTATATATATATCCCCATCCCCATCCCCAGTTGAAAATTTCGGATATTACCCATACCCATACCCATACCCAGTCAAAGCGGGTATTTCCCATCAAAACGGGGACGGGTTCGGGTGATACCCACGGACACGGGTTTATTTGCCATCTCTACCAGTGCGTGTCTCCCCACGATTTCTAAACTCCATGTTCTTCTCATGAATTAAAAATTATAATTAGCGCTTTACAATTTTACACTAGTTAGCAAAAGATTACAATCACTTACTTACAATTGTATTTTTCAATACTACCAGTATTAAAAGAAAAAATAATCAGTTATAGGATATTGAAGAGTCCGAGTTATAAGAAAAATCATGCAACTATATATAAAAGTGGTGGATAAAATAGGTGTAATTATCTTAGAAGGGAGTAGAGGTTTGGTATTTTTGAATATAGTGGATGATGTGATAGAAAAAATGTATATAAGATAAGTATTGAAGGAGAAGAAAAGAAAGTGAAGGTTGATGTAAAAGTAAAGTTGGCGAAAGCAACGTTATTGTTAAGATGTATGCATTATTGTAATTTGGATGAGGGGTATGAGAAAGAGAGGACCCTGTCCTTGGATTTCTCAGAAGCTGACATTTAGCATCCTACAGCTTCACACTCCTTTCTGGCCCTCCCCTTTTCTATGCACACCTTATCTATGTCCCTTCCATTCTCCCTAGGGAACCAAACTCACCCTCCCCACAAATATATGGACCACCTATATGCATCACTCACTCAACTACTATTTTCACATAAAACATACAATATCACTTTCGAATTCTCTCGAATTTTACATCGAATAAAAATGAATAAAATGACTAATATATAAGTAAAAAGACCTATAAATTCGTTATTTTAAAATTTTGAATTAGAAGTGATTTCTATTTTTTTATAAACAACTCATTGGTTTTGTTCATAGTATTACAAACTCATTGGTTTTGTTCATAGTATTACAAAAGGAATGGATGTTAAACTCAACTTTACTGAAAAGATCTAAAACCCAATTTCACTCTCATGAACTACACTTATTGATAAATTGGAGGGACAAGACAGTTTGATTAAGGATTCACCTCTTGCCCTACCCCAAAGGACATGTATAATCTGAGTTCAGTTGACTGAATAAACTGGTTTCAACATTTCAATGATCTCATACGTCTTGTAATGTATGGTCCAAAATGAAGATCCTTAATTAGTAAAACACATGGAAAGCCAACACTAGAAACAGTGTAAGCATTTATTCAGATCAAAACCAACACATGGATAATGGTAAAAAAAACTGAACTGGTCTTCCACTCTGATGACATTTTATTTTACACTTGTCACTGCTACTGCTTATTTTAAAGTAGTGTTTGTTTTGAAACATCTTCTGATCTGAGTGAAATTTGTAGTGCATAAGCTTTCTAATTGAGTGTGCTTCCTTTTCTTACATGGCTGAGAGCACAACATGAGCTTTTTTAGGTTTACTTGATGACTACTTAATTTTTGATTGATTTTCACATATAATTAGTGTGGTAGTGTTTGAAGAGAATGGTGCATGGAAAATTTGACCAAAAAAAAGAAGATTAAGATGGAGAAATTGACGTGATCAGAAAAGTGGAGGCACACCCAACATATCCGAGACACCAAGTTGTTTGTTGTTACTGGTTTGAAACCAATAAGGGGACATAATGTCTCTATAACATAAACACTGCACGTAATCAAAGCTTAATTCATTTAGTGATCCTTATTAGATGCTTATTATGATGACAGAATAGGCGAAATTTAAGTCTTGAGATGTAATAATTGGTATTTGTACTGAACTAAAAAAAAAAAAGAAAAAAAAAGAGAGCATTGTTGTAAGATTGGGGTATTGATGCAGTGGTGGTACACTTGAAAACTCTTTCCACCGTCCACCATCGAAAAGCAAGGCACATGGAAGTTCCAGATCATCGTGTGTCACTGTCAATGTCACCGTTATTCAACTAATATTTATGTACCCATCCACTTTTCTCATACTTCAATTCCCACTTTATTTTAATCACTTAACAATAAAATCGTAGTAGTATTATTTAGTAAATTAAACATACTTTTTTTTTTCCTTATGATCTAAATTTTGGAATCTATCTAATGGTAAATTATTATTGATTTAGTTTTTATAACTAGAGCTGTTATAACGGGTAACTCGACTCGATTTAATATGAGTTTATGATTTAGTGAGTCAACCTAGCCTGACTCACTTTGTAGTGAGACAAAAAAAATTCAAACTTAGTTTGGCCAACCACGGGTTGGTAGATTAAACGGGTTGACTCACGAGTTCACTTAGTTAAAAAAATACAATTTTATTTTTATTTTTTCAGTCAAAATTAAATTATAATTCTAATTAAAATTTAAATAAATTTTAATACAATCCAAATACAAACCAAAATAAAAAAATATAAGTTATTTATGCGTTGGCTAAAAAAAAACAACCTAACATGACCCAAATGTAATACCTAACTTAATAAAAAACATTTGTATGACCCTTTTATCTGCGGGTTGATGAGCCAATCCGGCTCACCACATATTCAACCTGCGTGAGCCGGGTTCTAAATGAGCTGGGTCAAAAATTAACCCGGATTAAAATTTGTAAAAAAATTTCGATCCAATTTGAATCTGTAGTAAACCGGATTACTCGCGAGTTCTAACCATGAGAACTTTATTTATAAGCGATGTTCATTCTGTAATCTTTATGCATGTTATATATTTAATTTAATTTAATTTGGTTTCTTAACAGAGAAATTGAAAATATGTAAACATACGTCAAATCAGTGTCGTTTTATCATATTAGAGACTGATTTAATAGTTTTATGGGATCAAATTGACTATATTTCATGTTTAACCAAATATTTAATTCAATCAACTAAAATATTGATCTTTTTGTGACAATTAACTTTACTGCTAGTGATTAATGAAAAACAAGTTATCAATAACCATATAATGCAGAAACGTTTCACAGGAAATGGTAATAAGAATAACATTCTTTAAACAGCTTCTTTGGACATATATAATAAGAATACACTTAGTCCAAACTATTATTATTAATGTGTAGACTTCTACATTTATATCATGTATATGTTAATTTATATTTTTAATTAATTCTGTCAAAGTAAGTAAGTAATAATAATAATAACTTGTTTTTGAATTTTAAAAGTAATATTTTCTAATTTTAGAATAAATGATAAAATGTGTTTACTATTTTACCTTACTTTTGTTTAAAACTTTAAATGAATAATTAATTGTGGTACTTTTTATAAATATATTAATCATATCAGTTTTAGAAAGAAGTAAAAAAGATAGTAGGATTTCCATATGAAAATTGGTGCTTAATTTATTTATAATTTTATGAATATAATTAACTTATTATGAAAATATAAATATGAGTGAATATATGACATAGATAAATATTTAATTTCTGATTTAATTGTTATAAGAAGATTGTGTGGGAATAAAATAAAAAGAAAAAACATAAATTACTTTCTTACAATTAAGATAAAAAGATATTCAATGACAGCTGGGTAACTCTAACATGGATTAGTAATATAAAAAACATAAGAAGTGGAAATATATATATATATATATATATATATATATATATATATATATATATATAGTGGATGCAACGTAAGCCTAATTATGAATTAGTAGAATTGCAAAATCTCACAGTAGTCACACGTTAAATATTCCAATATAATGAGATTATGTCATCACAAACATCAGAAAGTTATGAACTCTATCAATTATTATGAATTAAAATTTGTCAATGTTTTTGACTCTTGAAAAATTCGTTTTTATGGTTATAAACTTGAAGCAAGAGAATTTAATTGTCATGAAAATTCGCTCACCATAATTAATATTGTTTAAAGTTCTCCCAGTAATGGGAAAGATACAAGAACTTGAAGAAAATATTGTTCAAAATCACTCAAAACATTGTGTCTCACTACAACTAAATATGAAAAACAGCTTTAAAGGTAATAAAGTAGTCCAATATATTGCATACCTAAAGTTCGAGATAAATTAATAATAAAAAGGTTTTAAATTACTACAAGCCGAAGAAACTTGGTTTGTTTATTCTATTATTATTTATAATTTTAGTAATCAATGGTTCAAAAATTCCTTTATATTTTGTTTTCTTTATCCTTTGCTAGTTCTATTTATTATGTCCACTTCAAGTAAAGCATAAATAAACAAATAGAAAAGCAAATAAATTTGAAGCTTACACAACCACATATTACATCAACTTGAATTCATTTAAGTTTGAGCCAAGTAAACTGGTCAAGGAAAATAATCAACCTCTACTTTCGGGCAAATATAAGTGGTGTTTATGTCACACCTATTACATATTCTGTGTATATTAATTTTTTTTCTAAGATCATATGAATGTGCTGGTCTAGAAATTTTTGTCAATTATTATAAATTATATTTTTAATTTAAAAATAATACATTTATCACTATTACATTCTTTAAGGCTTTTATTATTTAAGCAATTCCTATTTTTAATTTTGGTGAACATAATGTAATGAGAAAATTATAACCTAATTTCAGAAGTTAAAGTAGAACATGATTCAAACATGGTGTTTTTACGCTTAATTTAATATTATATTGTATTTTTATTTTATTTTATCGGTATATATTGTAGATCTTGTAATAATAATAACACACAACATACCTTTTTAATAATACTTAGTGAAAAGAGATACTTTTACTTTATAGTTAAAAATGATAATGGACGTTACACAATAAATAGTGAGTGATTTGGATTTTGTTATATATTATGACAGAAAAACAATAAAAAAAGTTATACAGAAATGAAATACAAGATAACAGAAAAAGTCATAAAAAAAAAGATTGTAAAGAACAGAAAAAAGTGATCTACAAAAGTTAAAAAGAACAGAAAAAATTGTAAGTAACAGAAAAGTTGAAAAGTTATAAAAATTAGAATAAATATATAAATTAAAAATTGGTAAAAGTATACAAATTTTCACAGAACTGTATAATCTTTGTAGCTGTATAAATTGTCCTATTATTATAGATAAAAAGACATGTTAGGTTCTAATCCTAAAAAAAACTAATCACATATCTACATTTATAACTTAGTGAAACTGCTCTTTTCAAAGTGCATAATGTTTACATTCTGATAAGCTTTTGTTGCTGCACATTCCAATAGCTTATTATTGTGGTGTCATATTCAGAAGAACTTCTTTTTGCACCAACAAATATCAACTCCACTACGAATAATTGCTTATTTCATTTTCACTCTTGTACTAGGGTTTGGTTGTATCTTTTTGTTTATTTGAAGAAAAATGTTCAATATTTGTAGTGAAGTAATTTTTCTTTTTCTTTTTTCTTTTTATAAATAGATAGACATGAACCAATCTCATTTGTAAAATTTATAAAATATTTTTTTTCGATGTGAAGAAATAGAAATTTGATTATTGAAAAGGAGAACACAAAGGAGAATAACACAAAAAATAAATATAAAGGTATATAGTGGATTTCGGTTTTCCACAGCGTTAGAGAAAAGAAGAAAAGCGATTGAGAGCGAAGTTATTTGTTGTGGAAGGTCATGTTAGGTTTGAATCAATTATTGTTATTGTGAAGAAAAAGTGGCCTTAGACTAACTCACTCACTCACTTCTCTAAGGTCCACACACACACCCCACAAGATAGAAATTGGATGGCTCCACTACATTTAGGATTTCTTCAACAATTTTTTTTATAAGAGATTTTACTAAAAAATAATAAAATTAGTTTATATGTAAATTAAAAGAAATTAAAGAAATTACATGACTGAACTAGTACCAGTTAGTTTATAAATAAGTTGGAATTTATTTTCTCTTCTGAAATTAACTATTTGGAAAAGTAAAAATTTTCTTTTCTTTCTAGAATTTTTTACAAAGAAAATAACCATATAAACCCTAAACGGGAAGTCCAATTAAATTAACAAATTTTCAGCCAAAAATTGTAGTTGGATAATTCACTTTCAAATGCATTTGATTCACATGTTTAATTCCTCCAAAAGCTGAGGATATTTTAAGAAAGTTCTCATTATAACTTTTGTAACAAGTCCTAAGAATTTGTTATTATATGTAGACTAAATAAAGATACATGGATTAATGGAAAAGTTGAATTTAAATGAGTTATCAATAACAAAATATATATATATATATATATATATATATATATATATATAAACTTTAGAGAAATTAGAAAAATCGTGGAAACCTATGTGCTAATTGAGATTTTGAGTAAACCAAATGAAATGAAAGAAAGTAAGAATGAAAAGAGACGAAAATGTCTCATTAATAATCATTGTGGTGATTAAAAGTGGTTAGTTATTATACTACCAATTTAGATATTAATCTATAAAATAAATAAAAAATATTAGTTTACTAAAATAGTCACTATTATAAATACAAAATTATAATTAGGCATTAAATTTGTAGTCAATTAGAGATTAATTTAGAAATCAATTTCTTTGGTAGCAAAAGCCTTAGTAGCTAATGTTTAATGACTAATTTTTTATAGTAACTAAAACTTTAGTAGCTAAATTTTAGAAACTAAGACCAATTATAACTTTTTATTTATAATAGTGACTATTTTAGTAATCAATTTTTTTTTTTATTTTTCAAATTGATATATAAATTTGTGTGACTACCAACTTTTGGTCATTAAAATTGATTGTTAACGACACATTTTTTTATAATGAGAGAAAATCAAGCGAAGGAAAGATAATAGAAAAAATTAAAATTAGAATGAATTTCATATTATTTTGGCAAGAAAGAGAATTTATAAGAAAAAATATTCAGATATAACAAAATAAATATTATAAATAAAATATAAGATGTAAAACTCGTATAAAATACTTTTATTATGAGAAATAATATATACAAAATAATTAAATAACAATCTTATTCAAATAATTAATCATAAATTTATATTATTATTATGGGATTAATAAGTAATTATTTATTTGTATAATACCATTGTTAAGTAGTTGTCAAGGTTTTTCTTTTCAATGAAAAGAAAAAAATTTAGCATACCTAATGCTACCAAATAAAAGTGTGGATGTTGTTGAGTATACTTCTTTCTATGCCGTCCTATTGAAACTCTCAAGAAGATTAATTATCGCATTGGATGAGAGACGAGTCTCTTTAATAACCAAAAGTATATAAACTTGTTTCTATTCATTTTTTTTTTCCTTCATCTTTTATGTTTAACAAGCAAGTTTATACACATACACGTGTGTGTAAAAAGTAATATGATAGTAATATACAAAGAGAAATAAGAAGGAATAATATCAGTGATTAAAGTGTTTGATATATATATATGATAAGGTGTTTTTATATGATTAGTTGAGCACTTAACCCCACTGCTAACGGTGAAAAAATAGAAAAGAAGAGGCAACATGAAGTGACACTCTACATTATATATAGATGGTAGATGCAAGGCTAGGCTAAGCAACTACATAACCGACATACATGTTGTTTATAAATTCTTTACCTTAATTTGGTATTCAAGAGCGTCAGGATCATGGATGCTTTTCTGCTTAAAACACTTGTTTCAGGCATTATTGCCGTGTTAGTGTGCTCTTTGTTTTATCAATTTAAGAAAACACTTGGTGGCAATACAAAGATCTGTAGTGCACCTCAAGCAGCAGGTGCATGGCCAATTATTGGCCATTTGCACCTCTTCGGGAGTCATCAACTTACGCACAAAACACTGGGGGTCATGGCTGAGAAACATGGACCAATTTTCACAATAAAACTTGGTTCATACAAAGTTCTGGTGTTGAGTAGCTGGGAGATGGCGAAGGAGTGTTTTACTGTCCATGACAAAGCATTCTCCACCAGGCCCTGTGTTGCAGCCTCGAAGCTAATGGGCTATAACTATGCCATGTTTGGTTTCACTCCTTATGGTCCTTACTGGCGTCAAGTACGGAAGCTAGCAACCATTGAGCTTCTCTCTAACAACCGGCTTGAGCCCCTCAGAAACACAAGAACGTTTGAGTTAGATGCTGCAGTAAGGGGGCTGTACAAGTTATGGTCGAAAGAAGGGTGTCCGGAGGGAGGAGTTTTGGTTGATATGAAGCAGTGGTTTGGAGATTTGACACATAATATTGCTATCAGGATGGTGGGAGGGAAGCCGTATTGTGGGGTTGGTGATGGTTGTGCAGATGGTGAAGCAAGAAGGTATAGGAGAGTTATGAGGGACTGGGTATGTTTGTTTGGGGCGTTTGTGTTGTCTGATGCATTTCCGTTTCTGGGGTGGCTAGATATCAATGGATATGAAAAGGATATGAAGAGAACTGCCAGTGAATTGGACACTCTGGTTGAAGGTTGGCTAGAGGAACACAAGAGGAAAAGAGCTTTGAGTGTGAATGGAAAGGAAGAACGCGATGATTTCATGGATGTCTTGCTGAATGTTCTGCAGGGTACAGAGATTTCTGGTTATGATTCAGATACCATCATCAAGGCCACTTGCCTGGTACGTAAATGTTTACCTATCTTGTTTTCACGGTTGCTTCTTGCAACTATAATTCCTGCATGTTATCCGATGAACATAAAATTGGAGTTCATAACAAATTTAGGACTTACTGCTATAAACCTTATAATTTAGGACAAGCTTATCAGAGAAATTATACCATATCTGGCGAACCACTTTTATGGATCAATATTCAAACCACTGCAGTCTTATGTCTGTCTTACCAAGTAATAAATTGAAAAGGGTTTATTCCTACAGAAACACAAGAGTACAAGACATAAATTTGGAAAAGATTGACATATAATATTGTTTGAACAGTGATTCTTTAAATGCTAGAAGAGTACAATTTTTGTGTTGACGAAAACCATTACCACTATCACCGTGACCTGTGTCAAAATTTCCCCACTTTTTAATTTATTGTGCAACCTTGCTTCAAACAAAGACTATTGATATTTCGGCTCGTCTATTCAAGTCTTTTCACAAGGGACAAAACAACATGCCAAAAGCTACTAGTTTTGCAAGTCCAGTAGGGTCCACTTCCTTAGAAGAAAAACTCTCTTCCTTAAACACCCTTCTGTCTTGCAAATGTCATAAGCTATTGACGCACGTAACCAAATTCCACTTCTCCAAATTTTACGTTATGTCTTAGAATCCGAATCAGTATAACACCCTTCTTCTGCTCACACGAAGAAAATCTCAGCTTTTGGTGCACATCACCTTTTTGTTTGACATCCTACTTTGGATTACAACCATGGGGTTGTAAATCTTTTGCAGAATTTGATTTTAGCAGGAACTGACCCCACCATGGTCACGCTAACATGGGTGCTGTCTCTGCTGCTTAACCATCCAGCAGAACTTGAACGAACCCAACATGAACTGGACACTCTTATAGGGAAGGAAAGGAAAGTCGAAGAATCTGACATAAAGAAGCTAGTGTACCTCCAAGCCGTTGTGAAGGAAACTCTGCGCCTATATCCACCCAGTCCCATTATCACCCTTCGAGCAGCCATGGAAGACTGCACCTTTTCATGCGGCTACCACATTCCTGCGGGCACACAATTAATGGTGAATGCTTGGAAGATCCATCGGGATGGTCGTGTTTGGAGTGACCCGCATGATTTCAAGCCTGAAAGGTTCTTGACAAGCCACAAAGATGTTGATGTAAAGGGTCAAAACTATGAGCTCGTCCCTTTTAGCTCTGGAAGGCGAGCATGCCCAGGTACCTCACTAGCTCTGCGTGTGGTGCACTTGACCTTGTCTAGACTCTTACACTCTTTCAAGGTTGCTTCTCCTTCAAATCAAGTTGTTGACATGACAGAGAGCTTTGGACTCACAAATTTAAAAGCAACACCGCTAGAAGTTCTCCTAACCCCGCGTCTAGACACCAAACTTTATGAGAACTAGATTATAGTATACTAGTTGTACACGAAGCCTCTAGGTTCTGAAATTCGGGCTATCTATCTTGTAATAACAGTAGCATGTTTAACAAAGTTGCACTGTGTTATAAAAGCTGGTGTAATTTGTAGTACTCTGATAATTCTGAACTTTTAGAAAAAAAATAAAATAAACGAAAGTAATGCAAAGCCTTCACAAATATTATGTCATCTTTATGCCATTCACAATCAGGATAACGCCATAAAGCCTAGTTAAAATCTTAGGCTTGAATGAAATATCGCCTTAGTACATGAACTGCACACAAAAGCAGGTTTGCAACTAAAACAGAAGTTGACAGACTGACAAAGTGTGATATAAAAATTCTATCATGAAGATGTTACCTAACCATATGAAAAATAAAAAATGAATTTGAACATTACACATTGATCTGTGGTATGTGCTGACTGACTCACCAGCATACTCTCTAATTGCTGGAAACCTTACCTACATGTTTAACATCTACTGAATCTTACAAGTGGAGATAGCTAGTACGAGGAACGATCCATTTTACTCCTAGTTAGTAATATGTACACGAACCGATGTCGAGCCATACACTAGTATGACTAACAACGCTTGCCTGAATCAGCAATCAATGAGAGAATGAACTCGCCTCCGTGCTATACATTGAATATTCACTCAAGCTAAAGTTTGGTCTCTCGTCGTTCCATTTCAAAATCTCCTTGGCGTATTTAAGTGCCCCATCCACACTACCAGGCTCCAACCCCTTCACCAGGGACACATACAACTTTCTTCCGGTAAGAGATGAGTAAAGCCTTTTAAACTTAACCGCTATGTAATGGGAAGCCAGCTGACCAAGGGAGGGATTACTATTAATGCTGTTGCTATTGCTGTTGGGACGGTTGCGACTGATTATTGGATGGAAATCAGAGAACCATTCACACTTGGTCAAAGGAACTTGTTCAATTTTCTCCTCAAACAAATCAAATTTGTTTAATATCAACAAGAAGTCCATTTGCTCAAAGGTTGGATGAGTGACAATGGTTTCAAAAAACTTCCTGCTCAATATCATCTTGTTAGAGGGACAACCATTCCCATCGACAGAAAACTGATCGTAGTCACTCAAGGAAACACAGAAGATAACCATTTCAACATCCTCAAACATCTCTAGCCACTTGCAATTTTCTCCTAGGCCCCTTGCATGCACTCTAATTAGTTGATACCTGTTGACCAGAAAAAAAGTACAAATCAGAAACATCCGATAAAGACACATGGTAAGGAACACATAATAAATATCCTTATGATTCAAATTCACAAATACGAAAATCAGCAACATCATATGATATTTCTGGCATAAATAGATATGCATGACAGAAAAATCATATTCCGCCCATTTGAAACAAATATACAAAATGGCACCACATCTTCCTCATAAGAAACGGAGTTTGCTTTTAACGACTAAACCAGGCTATAAAATCTCTACAGTAGCCATTACAGTAGTATGGGCACTACTGTCCAACGATATACAGATTGATCTAAAATATAAAAAATAGAAACACTAAAATTAAAACGTGAGAGCACTTCATATTCATATCCAGAGATGGCAAAACCCTCTACCATGTTTCTTAAACATCAATACCAGTGAAAAAAATATTTCATCACAGCCATAGGCTCCTTACTACAATTCTACCACACTTATCCTGAATTTTGTTTATTTTGGTATTTTTCACTAATGCTATTATTTACCTGTTTATTTTGGTATTTTCACTGATGCCACTATTTTCCAAGAGAAAACAATTATAAGATCAATTGGATTTAATCAGAGCTAAAACACAATTTTGGTACATAACTGGCCCAGAAATATTTTCACCTACCTAACAAAACAATCATGGCGATCAGTAGTGTCAACGGTTTCCTCGGAATCCGATTGGGGAAATGAAAACTCCGCACAGGCCACCCCATTAGATGAAGTAACTCCCTCTGCATAAAGGATATCTAAATCTGAGGGTTCATAGTCCGTCCTTAAAATTTTAACAGCCTGAAACAGAACAACTTGTCATAGTCAGAGACAATATATAGTGTCCATGAACAGCACAACTAATCAAGATACTAACCCAACCATTTTTTCTAGGAGAGGAAATATAGAAATGGAAACCTATAAGGACACAAGATGGAGAAACAATAAAATAATATTGACCTAGCATTCTAATAAAGCTTAACAGGCGAGGAGCAGTTTTAACTTGTTCTCACAAACTGCTGACTTTGCTAGACCGAAATTTATTTGTTACTCTGCAAGTTTAAAGCTTCTGTCTGATATCCGTTGTACAATAGTCGCTACCTCTACCTGAGAAATTATCCTTCTTTACAACCACGCTTCACCCACCCGTCAAACACCTACTAATTCATTTAAACTTATCAAACCCCGTGTACAACAATTTTATTCACCCCTCCATTGTTTTCTCAGTATTTGCAGAAGAAATTGACTATAGATAAAATCCCTTATAAAAATGAAAAGTGGCCATTCCCTAAAGAACTCAACTACCTATTTTTAACAACAGTTAGTGGGTTACACATAAAAGGGTTTTACACAATTAATTTGATAACAGCACAAATGCTAAATAATAGATTAAAGAATTATCTTACCCGCTCTAAGAAATAACTTGCAACACTAGGCAGCATTTCCAATTCGCTTCTTCTTTCATATGTGGCCTTAATGGCAGCATCATTCCATAATTCCTCAATCAGTGGAGCATACTCACGAGTAGCAGCTGGAAAGATAGCATCAAGTTTGCCAGATACCATAGTTTTCAGTAACCAGTCAGAGAACGCTTTCAATCTTGGGCCAATGGAATATACAGTCTTGTCATCATGTTTTGGACTACTTCCTGAAGAAAACAATAATTGTAACTCGACCTTTAAGTATAAATAAGCAGAAGGACATATAAACATAATTATGAACTATAACTCCACTCAAACAAACACAAGTATGCTGCAAGCCATTTAGAACAAACTCATGGCAACTAAATGGGGCACAATAGGTGCTTTACAAGAAAGATAGCCAGGATAACAAGTCAAACCTCAATAAAAAGCACATATTTCTGAGGATAAGGGAGAGAGAAAATGCATCCTACCTGTGCTGTCAAGTACAGATGACTGTCTTTTTTTCGAATCACCCAAACTTTCATCTTCAAAACGCTCCCGTCCCTCCAGCAGTATACCAAGGTAGGCATAAACATTGCTCTGAATGGTCAACTTTATGTTTTCATGCTCATCTTCCGAGAATGGGACACTTTTGTATAAAATCTTTGCCTGCAACAGATATTTGCAATTCTGTGAATAAGTTGACTAGTTCCAGCATCTCTATTGGTGACTTTGTTTTTACATTGAGGAGGGGCTTGTCAAAATCCTATATAAACAATTCCTTAAGTTCCCATGAATAATCGCCTACCACATCCAACTATGAAGTCGGTTGTCAATTATTCCAAAAGGTAGGCCTTTCTGAACAAGGAAATGCTAGATGACATAAAGGAGAGTATCATAGTTGTGCATCCAATTAAAATATATAGCAACCTTTGCAGAATTGACAATATTACTGCGCACAATATATTGTGATTAACTAGGTCAATACTAATGGTTAGAGCTTAGGAAACACATAGAAGTTTCTTTTCTTCATTTTGCTAAGTGAATGAAGGTTATACTAATGTTTATTCCTGTAGCAGATGCCTACAGACCATATTTTATCCAATTTAATGTAACTATCAATTCAAAGCAAGTATTAAAACATGACTTAATTCACAGACTCAATTATCAAGTAAAATGTCACCTGCTTAAAAATAGTGCTCGTTCCAGATCCACTACAACCGACCAAGAGAAGCTTCTGAACCACCCCATGCTCCAGGTAGTCAGGAATTGTTCTGCTAGCTAGGCTGAAGGGTTGTTCTCCCAAAGAATTTGAAGATTTAGAAGGAACTGGCAAAGACAGGAAAGCACATACAAGCTTCGTTCCAGCCTAACAAGCAGAAATAAAGAAGTGCATAGTAAATAACGTTTGGCAAGAAGAACTATAGGTACTTTCTTTCCCACCTCAAAAAAGTAAGAGGTTACCTTGCCCCATATATAACCTCTAGTATTCCTCTGCCCCTCTTCTTGGTAGGAACCATCCTCATTGACCCAAAAATGTGGGTTGCCAGCACACTGAACTCCTGCCAACTGCACAACCAAAACAGACTCCTTTCAACGCTTTTGATTAACAATAAACAAGGTATGATTATTAAGAGAGCCTTTAGGTATAAATCTTCGACCTGCAACATTCGAAGCTCAACTTTTGTTATTTCCCGACCATTGATGAAAACCTGAGTGTTTCCATTACTAGCATCCGGTTGGATGGGGCCTCCAACATTAAGATGTGGACTTATAATTCTGGAAGGCTTCTGTCCCTCCTGTGAAATCATGAAGCAATCAGCATCCTAAATTACACTCAAAAACTATAACTCTGTATAAATCGCAAATGCACGAGAAAAATCAAATAGATAATAATAATAATACCTTCCCCCAAAGACCAGATACTTTATCATACCAATAATTTCCCGGCTTCAGCTTCTTCGGAGGGTTCGGGCAGTTCTGCAACGTAACCAGTTCCTCATAAGAAAGCGGCTGGCCATTGACGCAAACATACTCAGGTGGAAGTTGATTGGCTTCACAAAATCTCTCCGCTTTCATTATCTGCCGAACTTCCAATTCGTTAAGCAATCGCTTGAGCATCCGAGAGCACTTCCCCAGACTCCCTCGTTTGGTCTCATCAATCGGGAATCCAATGCAAGTCACACATTTCCTCCCCTCGGGCATAGACCCCATAGCTCTGAGCACGCAATTGCCACAATATTTGGCATCACAAACAAGACAAACTTCTTTCTCAGTAAACCTATTCCCCTTGAAGCACCTATAACAAGACCCTTTCTTCCCCTTCGTGAGAGGTGCCCTTTTAACAGGTTTACTCACAGTTTCCTCCACATCAAACTCCTCATCCAAGGCATCGTCATCAGAATCCACATCAAACTTAACAACCGGGGGGCGCTTGGAATCAATATCCTCAGCCTTCAGAGAAGAAACCCGAGTTGACGGATACTCCAAACTCAACACTGACTCGGTGGAGGCCCAATCTTGCTGATTCAACTCGTTGAAATCCAAACTCTCTTTTCCATCCAAAGCCCTCAGCACGCCAGAACTTCTCCCAGACTTGTCCCAAAACTCAGCGGTACTAGAGCTTCTAGTTTCTTCCAGCACTCTCGAACTTTCGCCCAAATCCGACAAGTCACCGGAGCCGTCATTCCCGGTGGAGAACTCAAACGCGCCGGAGCTGCTCAGCTCGCCGGAAAGCTCCCCGACGTTGCTCTGCGAAGCTCGATGCTCGAATGCGATCACGGAGGTGGGAGAGACCGTCGTTTCGGACGCTAACTTGGAACCCCTAGGTTCGGAGCCAAGGGTTCTGAGAGGGGGCTGCGTCGGCGGCAAAAGCGGCTGCACAACTGGCAATGAGAGAGCGTCGGAGAGAGGAACCTGGGAAACGACGGCAGCGACCGGAATGCTGTCGACACTGATCGGCACCGCCCGAGGAAGGTCGTAGGTTAGCGGCGGGCCGTCGTACTCAACGGCGAATGAGTAGTCGGCAGCTTCGGGCGCCGCCGGCGACATAACGGTGACGCGGAGAAACCCTAATCTAAACAGAATCGGAATATAAGAAAAGCATGAAAGCAAAGAGGAAGAATTGGTAAATGATGATTGAGAGAAGGGTTAAACGAACGGGAATAGTAAGAATAATGCAGTGTGCAGTGTTGGGTGATTAGATTAGAATGTGTGTGAGTGTGAAGAAAGCAAAAAAGGTTATTTTAGGTGAGGAAGGCAGAGAAAAAGAATAATAATGATATTATTATTAGAATATAATAATAGAATAGGGGAGAGTGGGTGGGTAAGTGTGATTGGAGAGCGAGAGAAGAAGGAAAAGGAAAGGAAAACAAAAACGGGACGTGAATTCGGGGAATCTTTCTTCTTTTTCGCGATTGGGAGGGGCACGTGGGGTCTCAGCTGGTGAACACTTTGTCCTTTTATGCTCCTACTCTATCCATTCCCTGCATTTTCTTTTCTTTTATCTCTAACTCGAATGATAGATAAATTTCCAAATTTCGGGTGCAATTATTGGTAACAGAAACGATATTATTCATTAACTCAACAGCACGTCAGTTTGTTTTAACAAAATCGCAAGCCAAGTGAAACTCCCGTATTTATTAATGTGTTAGAATTTTAAACAATGTAATTATTACTGTTAACAAAAAAACAAATATTTATATACGCATAAATTGTATTTTAATTTATATTTATTAATCTATGAAATGACTGGATATTACTTTTTTTGGTTCTTGTAATATCTGTGTTTGATTTTCCTCTTCAAAAATACGAAATCGTTGCCACAGTATAAACATAAATGTTGGAAGAGAACATATCAGAAAAACCAAAGCTGTTCGTTCATTACATGCTAACTAATTAACCAACCTATTATTACACACAGATGTTTATGTTGTTGGAACTAGAATTTGGACCCCACTTTCTTCAATGATGAAACAATGGGGAAGTGATCAACACTATGCCTCGGTGGTTGAGGGTTGTGTAGGGCAGTTGCATTCTCGGAGACCTTCCACATCTTAACGGACTTATCCAAACTACCACTGTACAAAATCCACCGTCGCTCGTTGCACATGCCTTCCAGATCCCTCTCCGCCGCCAGACACTTAACTGGGCCAGAGTGGCCCGATAGAACATTAAGGCACGTGTGCTCATTACTCAGTGACCTCTTCCACACGCATATGGACATGTCAGCAGACCCAGTGAAGACCAAACTCCCTGCAGCAGCCAAACACAAAATCGCCAACTCGTGTCCCCTTAATGTGCCCCTGTGCTCCAAATTTGTCTCTCTCACCCAAAAATTCACCAACCCATCGGAAGAACCAGCGTATAAAAGACTCCCCTCGCCGCTCATCGTTAACGCCGTCACCGCACACTCTTGCTTCAACAACGTGTGCGTGAAAAAATGTTTTGTCCCTTTCCCATGAACCTCCCGCCGCCAAATCTTAACCGAGCCGTCAGCTGAGCCCGTGAAAACCAAATCGTCGAACCCCACAACAAGCGCATTGAGAGCATCGTCATGGGCTATCACAGACTCCAGACACTTGAAATTCGACGTTCGCCACACTTTGAAAGTTCTATCCCACGACGCAGAGTATATATAACAATGATCCTCCGTCACGCCCAGGCATGAAATGGCGTCGTAGTGTTTGATCCACAACACGTTACGATGTCGTTTCACTTCCACGTAATTACTCGGTTTCACCGAACATTTTATGTAGTTTCTTAACGTCGGCAACGTTGCCACACGCTTGTGTTGGTGGTCGTTTTTCCCTGAAACTTTCCACACTCTTATCCTTCCATCTTGGTGTCCCGTGAGGATCTTTTCCCCCGCGATCACGATCGCTTTCACCAACCCGCTGTGGCACTTGAACCCCGTGAACTCCTTCTGGTTCTTCCACACGCGAATGTTTTTACTCTCCGAACCCGTGTATAACAAGTCCTTCGTTGCAGCGAGGGAGTAGATGTGGCCCTCTTCTCGGACCAGGGACCCTATCAGAGCCTCGTTGTTGTTGGAGGTCGACGGTCCTTCGTTCATGTGAGAGGACCATGGCGATTTCGATAAGGGAGAAAGGGAAGGGTCGTAAGCAGTGTGATCTGTTGCCATTTGAGGATCCAAAAGAGGTGCCTCCAACGTCACAGGGCTATTTTTTCTTGGATGGTTGTCAGAGTTATAACCATCGAATTCGTCTTTCTTCAACTTTCCATACTTTTTTCCATGGGAGCTTCCTTCCTCTGAGAATCCTGTCATTGTTGTTTATTCCTTCCTTGTTCCCATGCAACGGAATGTAGCAGAAGCAGAAAGGTTCAAAGCCAAGTTAAGCTTTTATTTGCTTTAGAGAGAAATTTTTGCAGTTAGTGTTTGTTATTGGTGTCATGTGAATTAATGAGTAAATGTTAATGTTAAGGATCACTTGAGGTACCAAACCGCCCAACGTCGTTGAATAAACGTTGGGAGGTTTGGTTTTGAGGTTGACAAAGGACTTTGTTTGGGACGGAGTGGTTGTTTGGTAACGTTGTGCATCTGATGTTGTTGTCTAATTATGTTCTGCCACGTTTTCTGCGTTTATGACTGTGACTACGTGGGATAACTTCCATGTCAAACTCATGTTAGGAAGAAGATTGTAAGATTAGGTAACCCGGAGAATCATGTTATGATTAACTTACATTGCTATAATATGAGGAATTGCACATTTTAGATATGTTGAACGAATGAACGATATGATTTTACCTGTTAAACAGAGTTTGATTTAGTCAATAAACTAAATTTGTAGTTTTCACCCACTTCCACGGAAAAATAATTGGTGGTTATTTTTTCCCACAAAAAAAATTACCCTGTGTATCCTCAAGTTTTGCCAAAACAAGAAATTGTGCAAACACTCAACACTTGTATACCAGATCAATTTTAGATAAGTCAGCACTTGATTAATAGAGGATGTACTGAAATGTTGGGAAGTATTTTTAATTTATTATCACTAATAATGATGCTCATGAAAGATAACAGGATACAACATTTTTAAAAACAAATACAAATATTTTTTTAAGCAACAAGAAGTAAATAAAATTTATTTCTTTTTGGCATGCGATGGGAAGAAAATGAAAGAAAGAGGTATTTTTTTAATCTTATTTTAGTTTAAAACTTTGGACAGTATAATTAATAAGAGAAATGAAAATATTAATGAGTCGTGTTTTTCTTCAAAATTTTATCTGGTTTTCATATTTTCTCCTAAAATAACCCAAATTACATAGAAGTTGATAGAGGTTGTTATTTCATGTGTTTTTCCAATCTACATTATAGTTTTAATTAAAAGTTTTAAAATGAAAACAATATATTTTGTTAAAACACATCCGAGGTAGTATTATGTTGTGAGGATGAATTTAAGAGAAAATAAATCGATGGATTTGAGGAGATTTGAATATAAAAGTTTTTTAATTTATTTTAAATTATTTGGATAAAAAAGTGAGTGAATTTCAAAGTGAAAATTGAAAAAGTTTATTAACAATTTAAGTGATAGAGATAAAATAATTTTTAATAGATTAAGATGGAAATTACTATTTTAAAATTAATATATTATTATTATTATTATCATTTAAAATTATTATATTATATATATATATATATATATAATTAAATCTATGGGAATTGATTCCCCCATGTTCAAAATTAATTCTCCATCCTAAATCCATATATTTATATAGAGTTGAATATGATTTTATCTTTGAGTGAAAATTTAAATTAGTCTATCTTGAAAATTTTGAACTAATTTAGTCTTTGTAAATATATGGATTTAATCTTTTTAATTCAATTTTATTAAATTTATTTAATGTTTCAAATACATCTTATTATAGTATTTTAGTCTGTTTACATAGTTTAACTCATGTTCGCGTTCGTTTCAATATTACCTAAGAAATACATTTAAAACGTTAAATAAATTAAAAAAAATGTTTAAAAGACTAAATTTACGTATTTATAAATATAAAAGATTAAATTCATTCAAAATTCTCAAAAAGAATTAATTCTAATTTTTATTAAAAAATTTGAATGATCAAAAACATATTTAACTCATTTATATGTATACAAACCATGATCATGGAAATGGGTTCACCCATAACCATAACTGATTCATTCGATTACTCCGTCAACAACTCATAACATGGAATTGGTTTCACCCCCATTAAGAACGGATTCTCTTTCCCTTTGTTAAGTTAAGAAAACGGTTTCATTTTACTTATAATCTTCCCACCACTCCAAAGCTCAACCATGTACCTATAACTAACGTGATTTTAATGAGGGTAATATAGTAAAACCTCATATCTCACGCTCAACTCACTTTACCTCAAGCCAGACTCAAAAATATGTACATCTCGCAAATTCACTGAATCATCGACATCAAACACCAATAATAACCTCAGTCCTTGTTAATAGAAAATCTACTCAAAAAAACACAGCCTCAATAATCGAAACTAGTTGAAAATAACATTTCTTTCTTTCAATTATAAATAAATGTGAAAAAATTATTTATTTGTGATAGTCTACAGTCCAATATTTTATCCAATCATCGTGCCCCTGTTTCTTTTAATCTTTTTATCCAATGATATATCGATTTTGTTATGCAAAGATTAGCCTAATAGTTATCATTAAATCTTAAACTTTTTGTTTAAGTTGAGATGTGAGAAGTAATGATAGAGCCATTAGTTTACTTGAAAAAGGAAAACTACTAACACAGCCCACTGTTTTTCCACCAACTCGTTTCCATCGAAAGAGATTACTGTCTGTCAACCATATCTTCAATAATTATATCTACTTACTACACTCTACTTCCTAAATGTTGTCTCTGTTTTCTTAATTTTTTTAGAGGGGAGGTTCTGATTTCACTCATTTGAGTGCTAAAATTTGAATTATGAAGGAATATATAAGAAAAATTCCAAGTTTCCAACACACCATCTTAAAAATACAGACAATGAATTTACCTACAAATTGGTAATGCAATATATTCACAAGGGTGAAAACTATAATAAGATTTACTCCAGAACTTTTATCACATCATATAATAAACTGGGCATTTTAATTATATAATTAAATATATAAAGTTAAAATAGAAGTTATTTTTAAAGTAAAATAATCATAAAAAAAGTTGCATAACATGACAAACACTCTTAAAAGCTACGTGACGTGACTTTTGTATCTATTTTTTGACATGAGAGAATACAGGCAGCAGAATATCTTTGGTGGTTTGATGAAAATGCGGTGAATGTATGAAAAAGCTTTTATTAATCAACACGCAGTTTTTGTCTCTTGGACGATACTTACGTCTGCATCCCTTGTTTGAGAAAAACAACAGGCTTCGGTTTGAAGAGAAGACTGAAAGAGAAACCCTTCTTATCTGTGATTTGTCCTTATATATTTCAACTTCTTCCACCACTTCAACATTATTCAAGTCCTGGGTTTAGCAGCATTCTAATCAAACAAAAACCTAAACCAAAATGGATTTCGAGATTTCCAGAGCCGGAGCAGAGGCTGACAAGTGTAGCCACAGACACGAGCTAGAGAAGGACTCTGACCCAGTTCATAGTGTCTCAAGCCAGCTCCAGTTGAAGTCCTCCTTGTCTTCCAAAGCATCATCGCAGACCCTTAACAAACAAGAAGTTCTTCATCGCATTCGACACCGCAAGTCCCTAAACAGAATCAAAGGCGCTTTTGATGGTCTTTTCTGCAGCTCCAAAGGCAACACACCTTCAGCTCAAGAACAGATTTGGCTTCAACAATGTGATATATTCTCTGCTCCCTGAAATGTATCCAACCCATCACAACACAACTAAGATATTCCCATATATTGAAAGTGGAAGTCCTAAACTACGGTATATTATCATCATTAGTCAAATTACTAGATTTGAAATGATTGTGCCACTGTAAATTAACGAGAAGATTTAATTTGGAGGTCGAGCCACGATCGAGATCAAATGTTTTATGTGCCTTTTTTTATCCTTGTTGTCCTTGAGACAGAAACTTCAACCATCTTATGTTGTGTTTGAGTTCCATTTTCAATTACTTTATTTAACTTTTGAAATCTATAAACATATACTCTTGACTGCAATCTGATAGAATAAGGCAAAAAGTACGAATTGAAGAGGGTGAAAAGCATAAAAGGAACTGAAGACGAGAAAATGTAGTCTGTTTTTAGATTTTAGTTTTGAAACATCTATCACCAAAACAAATTTTTGATAAGAAATTAATTAAGAATACAATTGTGTAAGATAACAATTTTAAAACCAGAGGTCATAAGGAAATCAGACAGGCCTTCGGTGTTATTCCTGCATCTGAATTAAAAGAACATAGGACACATACTATTGGTTTTCAGCGCTATTTATGCCTATAAATAAGCAAATTATTTTTGTTTGATTCACGATTTAAAAATTATTCCCCATCTTTACAAAAATTAATTATTCATACCAATAAAAAAATTGTTAAGCAGCAAATTATAGATAAAAAAAAAGAGTTTCAATTCTTATTAAAAAAAATAATTAATATAAGAATACCTTCCTACCATACCCTTTTATTTTCATCAGCACAACCAGAAAGGACACACCCTCCATTTTCTTATTTTTGTACAATAAAATAATCTTTTACTCAACTTCGATTTCATTTTACCTTCCCTATTTTTCGTTTGTATTTCACTTCTAATCCAAACAAATTAGAATATCTATAGATTACAACACAGTAGAGTGGGCCAACAACAGCACTAATCATGATAACTTAAAAGTAAATATTGCAACAATAACCTCACTGGCCAAAAATGTAGACAAATCAATGAACATTGTCATTTCCTGCCAAGCACCCCTGAACGAGAAAGAAGACGGAGTGCTCGCTTGGGATTGTTCAAAACTGAAGACGATCTTGGAACTGACATTTTCCTTTCTTTCAAGAACTCCAAGGCACTGTTTGAGCATTGAGGAGGACCTATTTTGCTCAAAATAACAGGTTTCAAACTGCAAAACACGGTAGGAACACACAATAAATACAGGACAAAATGCGACATGAATGCATCGTCACAGAAATGAATGCAATAAAAATATAATGAAATCTCTAACCCTGACTTCCTTGATTTTCTCTTCTTTGAAGTGGTAGACTTTGTTTCATCTTTCTCCTCCTTAGTGTCAGAGAATGAAACATGACTGCAAGCGAATTATAGCATCTTAGATATTTGTTCCAATAAAAATGCACATTTTGCACAAGAGAAAAAGAAGGACAGATCTACATACTTCTCACGTGCTGCAAGCATTTGGACAATGTCCTCGGGGAGAAATCCATCGGCTGCTTTCGGTTTTTGCTGAGGTTCAGAGTCTATTACATTTTGAGATATTTTACCAGCTTTAGATGGTCGAGGAGTTATGTTTTGGGCCCATTTCCTCCTACGCTCTTTTGCTTCCCGTACAACCCTACCAATCAAAGACGTAGAGTCATTTAATCAATGGTTCTGCAGGAGACCAAAAATATATCCTACAAGTGACTAACATAGCTTAAGAGAGTATGCAAGTATATCTTAACCTATAAATGTTAAACATTACCAATACAATTGATAATATGATATCCTTACATGAATTTGCAGACTATCATTTCACTGATATAGAGCTAAATAGCCCTTTTATATATACCCTGAACAGGCCCAAGTTTGCTCAGCTCTCTTGAGTATTTTTTTCAAAACTATTAAGAACCTTAGTGTTAATCAATGAATAACACAGAACAGAAAAATGAGAAGCTCTCAAACTCGTGTCTTGCAATAAAAGAGAGCTAGTGAATATACTCCGCAACTTTCGTAGTCAAACACCCTCCTTCCGCAACCACCCCCTCAATGGTATTCAAACCAAGCTTGGAATCCATCCCAGAATCCATCTATATTGGACCATGTTTCAATAACAAATTAGGGAAGTTTACCGGTTTTTTATTAAAACAAAAAAACTTATTTTTTCAGTTTTACTCTAGACAACTTAGATTAATAAACAGAACCTCGTGACACAGTTAAAGCAATACCTGGATTTATTTTCTCTTTGAACCCTTTGAATCTCTTCGTCTTGTTGTAAACCCTGCGATGGTCATGCTTGTGTTAAGTATTGATCTTGTCACCAGTCAGGTCATAAAATTGATTCAATTAATTGACAAAAAAAAAAAGAAGAAGAAGAAAAAGAAATCGTATACCTGTTCGGTTGTGAATTCCTCAGGGGCGTCGGAATCGTTGTCTTCTCTGTCCGACATTGATGCTCTTCTTAGAATCTCTCTTTCTCCTTTGAAATCGAATCAGAAACTCTTTCTAGGGTTTAAGCAATGCATATTTTATGTTTTGTACCACACCCGGGACAGTGAGTGAAATATTTTATTGGGCTATTGGGCTAGTAGAAGTGAGAACAAAAGCCCATTGAAATTTTTTACGATGGCCCAATCAAGAACCTAACTACTACTAATGAATAATGATCACCAAAATAAAATTAATTATAATGTTTAATAAATTGATATTATAATTATACATGTTAACTCATAAATTATTCTAAGAATAATTTAAAAAAACATACTCTTCATTCCAAATATTTATTTTCTTCTATTATAATGATTGTAGAAGGTAAAAAAATAACTTACATTTTTCACACCCCAATTATAGTGCATATTCTAATAGCGTGTTTCTTAATATTTGTTAATTCTATTTTTCTTATTGTGAATTAATATCAAAGGACATTTTAAAATGATCAGAAATTTTTTTCATTTTTCACAAAGAAACATCACTATAAAAATAAAAACACCATTATAAGTTATAGATTCAAAATGTAGAGTTTTGTTTTAGTAGCTAACAATTCTACCAAAAAGGATCACCATCATTAAAAGATCCTGTCCTAATAAAATGTTGATAAGCTTGAACGAATTATAGAGTGGCTTCAAAGTCAATAGGCAAATAATGCTTCATAACATCAAAAATGACACAAACAAATGATAAAAGATTTTTCTTTTATCATTCAGAATTTATGGTATAAGAAAATTGGTTAGTCTCGACCAAAAAGTCATTGAAAAATGGAAATAAAGTAAATGTGAAAAGGAGTGTAATTAATTGTAATTGACCGGGAACATTTAATAATTATATACATAACAATCACCAGGACACGATAATAGAAGGGTAACATGCTGAATTGTTGATAATTTAAATGTTTTCTTTTTTATTAATCATCGTCTTACTATAATTATTCTTTTATCAGTTGTATACTCCGAAACCCTTCACATTCTTTCATCTCGTCAATATGTTATGATTGTTTTGCTGTATATAAATTCATCAATATCACAATGTAAATATTGATGAATAAAACTGAAAGTTTATCATCTGATTTTTAAAAGAATAAATTAAAATATTAAAATTTACCAAATTGTAAGTTCCACTTATCTGGATATATTTTGGCACTTATCTTTGTTTATTATCTAATTTTATTAAATTTAAAACCATTTAATTGGTTTTCCATGCTTCAGCCAAATCATAGTTTCTAACTTAATGGCATCTGAGAGTATATTTGACCAAATTATCTGCCCTTCTGCTGCGTACCCAATTGAATAAATGACTTTTTTGTGTCCACTTTAAAAATGAAAAAATAAATAAATAAAGTCTCTCTTCTAGAATTTTATTTTTTTTAAAAGCTTCTGTTTTTGACTTGGTGGCACCACCATTTGAATCTGGGTTAAAAATCAATAAATTTAACCTAACTCTTGAAAACACAAGTTTTACTTTGGTTGTTTATGAAGGATTACACTATTACACTGTTTTTTTTTCATTAAAAATATACTAGAATGTCATAGTTTTCTTTTATAATTCTAATTAATGCGTGTGAAAAAAAAAATGTGAAGAGTAAAACTAACTTTTTCTACTAATTTTAAGTAGTTGTATTTTTTTATGGTTATCCATGCTTAAGTGTACGACTTTTTCTACTAATGTGACAATGCATATCAAGAAAAGTTGTAATAAATGAAAGATTTGTTATTTAGGGGTCTCTCTTCCTAACTTATCTCTTATTCTTACGAATTATGTAGTGTACATCAGTTTATAATTTGTCATCATTGTAAGTGAAGGGTATCATTCTACGTGAATGTTATAAGTCTATTCAAAATTATGGTAGCAAAATGTTATTCAAAATTATGATAGCAAAATATAAGGTAAACAAGTTAAACGAGAACATTTTTTAGTTGTGAAGAAAAATGAAAATAATTTTGAGAAAAAAAATGTTTAAATGCAATTGAAAAAACACTCTAATATCATGAATTAAAAGCTTTGATAGTTGAGAAATGATAATCGTAAAATACAATATCAATGACACATAAGTTCAACATGTACATAAGATATTACCTTAAATATAAAATCTTAAGGCAATGGAATATGAACACATTTTAGTCAGTCATGAAAATGAACCTTCAATTCTGATATAATTGATGGATCTTGCGAGAAAAGATAAGGGAAATCCAACACACAACACCAATGACACATTTCTCGCCTATACATAAGAGATTGACATCACCTTCAATCAACATCTTAAGACAATAAATTTATAGGTCTTCATCCTCATATGACACTCAATTTAATATTTTTACAAAATGTTACACTTGGAATCACAATAAATTTAAAGAAATTAATAATAATGTTATTGCAAATTTGCATTCATATAATTTGGTCCAATCTTACGATATAGGAAATAGGAAATGCTACAGAGAATTTAAGATACTTTCTTACTAATAATCTTAGTAAGAAAACTCTACATTTTTTTAATGAGAAAATTCATATCAATGACCAACTATATTAACAATATGAACCTTTTTTTTTCATTTTTCCTTTGCAAATTTCAGCATATTTGAAAATGAATATGTTGATTTTTTACTTTAAACTTGACTCGTCCGATCAAATCTTTATCAAATAATTATACTAATGAACATACATATTTGAAGATATTGTGCGAGTTATTCTTGAATAAAAATTCAAGAAAAAGAGTGAGATAAAAATGGTAAAAAGTCTGAAGTCAACAAAAACTTTTATAATAATAGTTGGATTATGAGAATGCAACTTTGGTTGGAACCAACATCATGATATAGATCACCGTTTCTTAAAAGGATTTTTTTTTTCAAAATGTTACAATTATGACATCAAGAGAAAAAAAAATATTTGCATCGAAAGGATAAAAAAAATAACTCTCGGTATCAACCTTACAAGGTCATGTTGCAAGTATTTAGGAGAATGAAGATATTTTGCAAAAGAGCTCTCTTTAACAAGATAAGAGTATGTTGATAATTGGATATGACTTTAAGTCACTGGCGGATCTTGAGCTATATCTTTGGAGGAGTTAAAATAATACATTCAAAATTTATATTATTAATACAATAAAAACTTGAGTATAATTGTAACTATAAAAGAATTCACACACATGCATAAAATATATAAGTATATAAATGATTGTCCTTAGTTTCTTAAGATCCTTAATCAATAGTTAAGTTTCTTAAGATCTTTCATCAATAATTAAAACAAAACTAAAAGTAATTGAATCAGAGCTAAAATCGTCTACAATAAATTCATCTTTCATTTTATTTTACAATATATATATATATAAATAAGCTTAAGACTGAAAAATAATTTATCATAAACTAATAAAAATTAAAATACGTAATTCCTAAAAACAAAATATATGATAATCAAGTTACAATTAAAAATCGGCTATGAAAAAACATATAATACATTACTTTTTTCTTCTATATTATAAACAATGAATTAACCAAAGACCTATATTTCTTCAAGTGAGACAATACACTTACCTTTTTTTTCTTCGATAATGGAAGAGAATAAAGAAGAGAGATGAGAACAAAAATAATGAGTTTGTGTCTAATTGTTTGTTTGTTTTTTTCATAAACAAACGAAAGAAAGACAGGTAAAGAGAGAGATGAGAGCAAAAATAACAAGTTTGTGTCTAATTTTTTTTTTTTTCATAAACAAAAGAAAAACACACACAAATGAGTGTGAGAAATCACTACAATATATAAAAAGTTAAAAAATATTTGGAAAAAAAATAAAAAAATAATTTTTATTTTTTAATTCTTTATTATATTTAATTTATGTTTTATTATTTATTAATATCAAATATTATACTTTATAAAATAAATAAAAATATATTCAATTAAATTTTCATAAATTTTCAACATTTTCAATATATATAATACATAATTTAAAACATTTTAAAATAAAATATATAGTTTAAAATTTTTTAAATAAAATATATAACTAAAAAAATTTCAAAAAAAATAGGGGTTAGGATACCCGCCTGTCCCTCTTATAATCCGCCACTGCTTTAAGCGGTTAAAAATTGTTTCTAATATGAATCAATTATTATCAACAATGACTAATTTGAAAACGATCACAGAGATTTATGTATTGAAAAATCATATTATTATTGTAATTTAGAAAATGATATCGTGTTTTCTTTAAAGAGATAAATATAGTAAAATCTCATTTCCTTGAGTGAAATTATATGATTGTATATTTAGTTTTGTTACTTTATTTTATTTTTCTGTCATTTTAATTGTGAATCTTTATGTTTTTAGATTGGTACTCTTTAAAAAAAAATTGAATTAACATGTTTTCACAATACCACGATTTTAACTATCAAGGTCTCAATATACTCATTCATTAAATCATATCTCTAATTCAATAAATTTGATTTTGTTTAAACAAATCATATCTCTAATTCAATAACATCCTCCATTAGTAAAATAACACATTGGTAACAAAACTTGTGAAGTCTTAATATGTGTTAATATACACTTAAACCATTAATCAAACTATTAAACAATTAATCAAAGGTTAAAACTGATATGGATTTACCATTAAGGTTGTAAACATTCACCAATACCCACATAATTAACATTGTGGCTTTTAGTTAAAGTATTTCTTCAAGATATTTCACTACATGTTTTGATCATGATAATTTCTTGATGTCATTGCTCGATATATAGAATCATTTATTTTTTTGCCATATTCTGAAACTTGGATCTGAAAAGAGAAATATTATGCTCACTAAATTTTTTTTTTCTTGATGCATTATACGGATTTCTGAAACTAAACTAAAATACGATAATAGAATGAGTAACGAATCGAAACTTTACTTCTCTTGTGCAGTTATATGCATGATTGGATTTGCCTTCAAATGATTGGATTTTTCAAAACAAGTTAAAAGCATAATTACTTTAACTTAATCTTTTTATTCCATAAATCCATACTAAACGCTGTTATAAAAAATACAAGCTTCAAACATGAAGATGCATTTTGAATTTAATTTTTTTCTAAACTAAGATAGTTTGAAAAACTGAATTCACGAAACAAATATAAACACGTTATCCCTTTTTTCTTGGCAGTGTTTGTTTTGTTGACTCTTGATTGCTTTGTCTGTCGTTATGTTTAGATGAGAATAGATTGTTCTAAATTGATTTGACTTGGAAAAATGCAACCTTCATGGCTATGGCTATGGTCTTCAACTACCACTTGACGTAGTATTATAGTATAACACCAATGTTTTTTTTATAATTTTTCCCGGTTTATTACTTAAAAGATTTAAAAAAAAACGAAAGTAAAAGAGAGATAGAAAAATGTGAATGCATGGTTTTAGATTTGTGTGGCCGCAACTGGTACTGTTCTACAACTGGCACTTACAGACACTGAAACAATATGTTATTATCAACGTCCATTTATGTGCTTGCAAGTGGTAATGAAATGGCAATTCATTCAGTTAATTTGATAAGGACATTTCTATAAAATTAAAGATAAATAATTATACGAGATTGGATAATCTCATTCTTTGATCTTAACTGGCACAGTGACAACTGCGAAAATGTATGAACAAGTAAAACGAAGTGAATTCCTCAGAAAGTATAAATGGTATATAATTGTTTAAATGAATTATAATCTATCGTTTAATCATTTTTTTAATATCTAATTATTTGAATCGTTATTAATAAATATTCTATTTTAATTCTTATTGTTTAATTGCTTAAATTATACTTGAGTTTAGTTTAAAAATTTTATTTAGAAGTAATAATTAAAATAATAATTTAGTTCAATTTTTTATTCAAAAAATTTAGTTTAATTTCATTTAATTTTTTACACTCTATACACACGTTTAATAACATTAGTGAACTATTTTGGTCGTGGATAAATAAGTAAATAACAATATTGTTTAAATATATAACACGAACGCTTTGCTAAATTTGTTGTTCCTGTGAAACAAAATTCAACCAGGATTTTCAGACCTAAATATAAGAATAATAATTATGTCTCAATTTTATAGATTTTTTAATTATATTGTATTAAAATTATATATAATCAAACAGGGTTTTGACGAGAAGTATTATAAGGGAAAAAATTGTTATAGAATAACTTGTTTCTTAAAAAAGATTAAGAATCTTTATAGGTTGTTTGGGTCTAGGAAATCGGATGGGTGCTAGGTTATTTAACCGATAAGTATGAATCCAATTCTTTGGATAAATAATATGCTCTCAACATATTTGACTTATCTAAAGTTAATTTAAGCATCGAAGATTATAAATTGATAATGGATAAACAAATTTATAATATACACGCAAAAACAAGAATAGATCTTATTTTATAGTTATTACGATTGAGTTAAATTTAATTGTATTTTTTAATATGATATTGTTCTAGAAAAAATATTTGAGATTATTATACAGAATATTCAAAGTGTTTTGTTTTTTTTTTCTCTTCTTATGTGTCTCTATTTATTCTACCTTCTCTTGGTCTTCTCAGTTTATTTGTTCCTTTAACATTTTATTAATGTCTCTTTAACTCGCTTATTTAACGTTATATGACATTTTAAGTGGATATACTCTTTCTTATTATAAAGTATTTGTGTGTATGCATTTTTTATATATCAATGATAGTATGTTAGTAGATGATAATAGTGTAATGTTATTAAGTTAATATATAAAATAAATTTATATTTATTAAAAATAAAGTGAAATGAATAGAGAAATTAATTGTTGATGAATAAAAAAAAGATAAACAGTTTTATAGAAAATAGATAAAAATAATCGTTAATTTTAAAAAGTTTAATAAATAATTATATTGTAAATGGTAGAATTGACATTATGAGATGTGGACACAAAAAAAAGGGAATCTTCTTTATATATTGTTATAGATAATTATATTGTAAAGGGTATAATTGACATTATGAAATATGGACACAACAGAGGAAATCATTTTTATATATTGTTATAGATAAAGTATTTGATATGACATTTGACTGACTGATTGAGCTATCACCACAAATATCGTAATACCTTTTAACTTAAATTTGATATATTGTATCATTTATGATAAAGTCTTTTCTAATTTTTATACTATATATTATGATATAAGTGTAGTAAGGAAACATTAAATATCCCACCACAATGAAATATTATGAGTGTAGTAGGGACACATTAAATATCCCACCACAATGAAAAATAAAACTAATTTATCATTTATAATTATAGAAAAATATCTCACTCAACCGATTAATTTATTGAGATTGAATTGGATTTAAACTACTTAAATATAATATTCTATTTAACATATACTATGTGTGGTCAAGATTGGAAAATATGTTATTTTTATATTTAGATGAGTTATTATATGAAAGTGAAACCTTTAATAGATTCGCTTGCATAATAGCTATAAGTATTTTCGTTACTATTATTTATCAACGAACAAAATATAAAAATTTGTTGATATATTTTTTAAGAATTATATGAATCAAATAAGATAATTAGTTAGAGGAATGTTAAAATTAATTTTTTAATAATTTTATTATATAAACTTATGTTTCTATTTAGACTTATTGAATTAATTTTCTTTTCAAATTATTACTTTCATTTAAACTTTTATCTTTTGCTGTTTTTCTAAACAAATATTTTTATTTAATATTATTTTATTATACAAATTTATTTATATTATAATTTAAGATAAATATGAATGGGTATATGAGTATACATTTTAAAATATTTCATGAACACCTGTCGTATGATTATTTTGATGTATTCATTTTGTACATATTTTGTTTTGTTATATATGTTTTTAGTTTTTAAATTTGGATGTGAAATTGAAATTTGTTTATGTACTAAACATCAACACATTTTTGTCCATAAACTTAAAAAAATAATTAATATAGTTATTTTAAACCAACATTGTCTACTTTCCTACGTGGGTGACATTTGAATTGAAATATGTTAAATGATGTAAATAACTCATATTGTCAAATGTGATTTAAAATGTTTAACAAATCTCATGAAAAAAGAAAATTATATCTAATCATTTATTAAATTTAAGGATCAAAACATATTAAAATTTGAGACAGACAAATTTTAATCTTAATTTCAAAATTTGACGCTCAAAACATATTTAATTTTATTTCTTCTATAATATTAAACAAACTAATCGATCACCAAATAAGTGATCATTTTTACAATATGAGTGTGTTTTAATTTGTAGATTTACTCTTATATCAAAAGTAAAGACAAGTGAGACAAAAATATTTAGTTACACTTTTTTCTTTATGACGTGAAGATCTACGAATCATATTCAATTATTCATTACATATAATCAATTATATAAAGATAGATAATAATTAAATAATTACAAATATATTTTATTACATTATAATAAAGTAAATAATCAAAACAAAAATATTAAAATAACTACTAGAATAAAATAACATAGATATTTTCATTGTATGTATTTTATATTATAACAAATAAATAACTAAAACAATAAATAAAATAAATTAAAATGTTTTTATTTTGAAGTTATAATTAAAAGTAAAAAAATTTAAAGTTATATATATTTTTTTGTATGAAAATGAATAAATTTATTTATAATTCCTTAAGATTTGTTCGAGTCACCATTTAACTGGATTTATATTCATTTAAAATAAAAGATGACACTCGTCATCTTTTTCAAGTCTTACAAACATGTAATTTAATTACAAATAAACAAGTTATTATATATATATGTTGGAAACCTGGTAGCAGATTAGTGGTCATGAGAGGGTGATCATCAAAATGAAAAGGAGGGCACCATTGATTTCACACTAAACAATGTGATTAATTTATAGACAATGCATCAAGCACAAACATAATTTCCCTCATTTCAATATTTGTAATAGTATAAAAGCTTCTATTGTTTTGTTACAAGTGGACCTATTTCAATGTTCCCCCTAAACTGATATCAGAATGTAAATTATTTTTCTCCTACAAACAAAATTCTTCATGTTTATTTCCATTAATTCAGCTATACATTGCTTAAAAGTAGGGTTAATGATACTTTGAATATATTTTCAACTTTTAATATTTTAAACTGTCTTTTAAAAATAAAATTGTGATGAAGTTTAAATTTTTAAAATAATTTAATTCAACAAATTTTAAGTCAAAACATTTAAGTGTTATTTAAATAAATGTAAAAAAAATTCAGAAATGGATCCTTATTTTGTTAACTCTTAATTTACAAATCAATATTAAATACATTTTTTAAGAACAATCTGTAACAGAACTTCCAATTTAGAAAAAAAAAATGTCGGAACATATCAAATAGTTTTCTAAAAGTTTTACATAAACTAAAATAAAAAAAGTGTTATTATATTAATAACTAAAAGGGCCCTTTAAAGTACAATACTTAATATTGAGTTGATTAATATAATCTCGTGGAGTATAAATTCATTTTATAGTTAGCACTTAATAAATAATACAAATTTGAATAACTTTTGGGACTTTATAGAAATTTGTGTGATTTTTACGGTAGATATTGAATCTATCAATATGAATACATAAACTTCTAAAACTTAATCGATGCACAAATTAATTTATGATAATTTTTTCTGTTTTCTATATATATTTTTGAGTATTGTTAAATTATGTCTTGTACAATCAAATACGATATTTTTTTAAGTAATTTAAAAATATAGAGAAGTAAAAAAATAAAAACCATTTAAAAGAAGTTACGTCTAATTACAATATAAAATTGTCCAAATTTAATTATTAAAAAATAATATTTTATCGAAAAAACAATACTGTGTATAGTACTGGAATTAGATAACGTGTGTCGTATAAGTCAAACTTCATACCTTTTGTCTTGTTTTGACCAACTAAAACTTCACATGCAGTGAGCGTAATTTGGTGATGGAAGAGGGGTATTTTGTGCATAAGAAAATTCATTGAGGGGTATATTCGGCATTCCACGTCCAGAAAAAGATGTCGACTGTCACATGTATTTTATTTCCAAGACATTGATCCACAAACAAAGTGTGAATGTGGCTAACTTTATTATCATTAGAGTATTCTTCAATTCACAACCTACGCTCTCGCTGCAACTTCGTTTCATTGGTTTTCCGTTGGAGAAGAACGTTAAGCAGACAAAACACATATCTTGGAAGAGCGTTGTGCTGTGTTGTGTCGTGTGTGGTGTGTTGAATTACTTCTTCAACTGCCGCAGACATTAATTTCAACCTTTGCAGAACCTCTGAAGGTATTCATATTTTTTTATGTCTCAGGACAATTAATTCTTTTCTTTTTTCAGTTTTTATTTTAATATTTTTCCTCAAAGGTGATTGGTTCTCTTGTATGAGCACGCATTTATGGAGATAGATGGCTACCCAACGGCACCGATCACAACCTTTAATTTTCATTTAATCCATCATCTGGGAGATTATCCCGTTACCATGTTTCTTCTAATTTCTTAAAACACCAATTTCGGGAGAATTCAAGTTGAATTTTTGTTTTTATAATTTTCAGCCAGGGAAGGGTGATGATAGTGATTACCAATTTGAAGTTAGTTCAGTTTCAATGAGCATCTAAAAATGTTTCTTCACCACCATACGAATCTCGTTATAGTCCTCACGATCTTGATAGCGTGCACAACAAGAGCGCACAACCTCACCTGCAATAGGCAATGCGGGAAGCAGAGTGTTCAGTTCCCTTTCGGATTCTCCGAAGGTTGTATAATCAAACTTAACTGTTCCGACAACCAAGTCCAACTTCACGATTTTCTGGTCCAAAACATTACCAACAGCAACATATTCGTCAATCTCCCTGCAAAATGCAACCGCAGCATGGAATCCATTGAGCCACTTTTCGATAACAATTTTTCTCCCACGGTTAACAACAGCTTTCTGGTGCAACATTGCAGCGAGGCGTTAGGTGGGTGCGTTATTCCGGCTTCGAATTTTGTGGAAACCTGCGATAAGAACAGTGGTAATATCAGTTGTTTTTTGAAACAAGATGCGGCGGATGTTCTGACGTACAAAGATTTGAAAGAAACTAAGTGTGATTACTTGTTCTCTGCGATTTCTTTTGGGCAGAGCAAGGAGATTACGCTGCAGTTTCAGGTGGTCGAGTTGGCGTGGTGGCTTCAAGGACAGTGTGAATGTTCTGAAAACGCTACCTGCTCAAAGGTCCAAAGAGGGTTTCGGTGCCAGTGTTTCCATGGTTTCACCGGCGACGGCTTCAGAAACGGCACTGGTTGCCGGAAAAGTGAGTTCACATTATATATATAATCATATATTTATCTATGTACTGATTTTTATTATTTTATTATTATATAGTTTGGTTCATGCTTGTGGAAAAATTGTGGGGTTTGACTGAGAATTTAACACCTGGTTGCGGCTTTATGTGCTGGACAACCATGTGGCAAGACCCCAATTTTGACCCGTCTGAAACAAATACCCATCTTCTTTAACTTGTTAGGTGCCTAGTGTATATTTATCACACTACAGTTATTGAGAGACTGCACTTTTTTTTTTTTCACATGCTATTTGCAGAAAACGTGCACATTTTCTTCTTAATTTGCTGAGTTAATATCATACAAAAGCACTGTTTTCCTTTCTAGCTTGAGAATGACCCAAACATGAGGGATGGGATGGAAAAAACTTGGTTAACATGTTATAACAAGATAATCTCCCTCCCTCCCTCTGTCTCTCTCTTATATTTTATAATTAATTATTTTAGATTTTTTTCAATCTAATATTTTATCGTGTTCTATAAACTAATATACAAAAAAAAAAACTTATATCTTACTTAAATATAAACAATGTTGACAGATATACACGTTGACTTTTCCTTTCTGATAAACAACTCGCATTTTTTGTTACTGGTTTTGCATAGATATGGAAGTACAGATATTGATAGCTTTGTTTATAAACCTGTTTAATTTTTACCCATTCTAATTTTCGTGGTACTTCTCTAAGGAATCCGATCTCATGGAAGATAGGGAGTAAGGCAATTGCATAGGTTATTGGCGTTATATTCTGATATTTCTTTTACTTGAGTTGGGTTCGGAGGGAATAGCGAACGCGTAATTTGTTTTTGAATGGTAACTTAACCGAACAGAATCCTTAAGAAATCAAAAGTCAACATGTTTTGGCTGCACATGCGTGGTTGAATGGATTTGAATTTTCAATGCATTAGACGTGGTCAAACGGGAGATATTGCTCAACGTGAGCAATTAGTATTAGGAACTTGCCAAATTTAAGGTATTGATTACTACTTGTAACATTAGGCATATGGCATCACCGACAATTTATTTATCACCCATATGTTGACCACGCAAATTGAATGTGATACGAATTACCCTTTCCACTATATACCTTATAGACATTTTCTCAATATAGATATCTCATTGACATAAGAGAAGAGTTAAACAAATCTTCAATCATTAATCAAAGCTGAAGCAATTTCTGACCAATAATAATCATGTATTCGAAAGCTATGAAGAAATGAAGTTCTTATTCAATTCAATAAAACGAGGAAGATTTTAGTGGATACTAAACATCCAGAACATACCTTTTTACCATCTAATGGTGATATATTAGTTCTTTTAGCATATATTTTCATTGATTTTAATATGTTCCTGCGGTTGCCTTGTCATCAGCTTCGGCTTCAAGTTGCAGTGCTTCAACAGTAGCTTCCGGAGGGTGTGGAAAAGCAACCAAAATCGGTGTTGCTGTTGGAGGTATTATAGAATAGAACCTTGACATCTTACTGTCCTACTCGTTTCACTGTATATAGTCATATGTTGCAGATTTGTTTCACACGAGAATCTTTGTTAACCTGTCAACTATTATTGAATGCATATTTTTTCACGTTCTTGATATAATTATTGAATACAGAAGAGAAGTTCTGAAATTTCATATTTGGATTAATTCTCCATGATTGTCCAACTTGACAGCGAGCATAGCTGGAGCTTTGGTGGTGGCTGGTCTGTTTCTTCTATGCTACTGTGCTAGGCGCCGTTCTCTTTGGTTGGGAAAACATACCAGAGTAAAGCGGCAATTACGTGAAGCTGCAGGAAACTCAAGTATACCTTTCTATCCCTACAAAGAAGTAGAAAAAGCCACAAATTCTTTCTCTGAGAAACACAGGCTGGGAACTGGGGCATTTGGTACAGTTTACGCCGGAAAACTGCACAATGATGAATGGGTTGCTATCAAGAAGTTAAGGCAAAGAGACACCAACAGTGCTGACCAAGTCATGAATGAGATCAAGCTCCTTTCTTCAGTGAGTCACCCAAATTTAGTTCGCCTCTTAGGTTGCTGCATAGAGAAGGGAGAGCAGATCCTTGTTTATGAATATATGCAAAACGGAACACTTTCTCAGCACTTGCAAAGAGAGAGGAGTGAAGGATTGCCGTGGACTGTAAGACTTACCATAGCTACTGAAACTGCTAATGCTATAGCATATCTCCATTCCGCAATTCATCCCCCAATTTACCACAGAGACATAAAATCTAGTAATATACTCTTGGATTATCACTTCAAATCTAAGATAGCTGATTTTGGGCTTTCTAGGCTCGGCATGACAGAAACATCTCATATCTCCACCGCTCCACAGGGGACTCCGGGTTATGTGGATCCCCAATACCACCAGAACTTCCATCTTTCTGATAAAAGTGATGTGTACAGTTTCGGAGTGGTCTTGGTAGAGATAATAACCGCCATGAAAGCGGTTGATTTTTCTCGACCTCGGAGTGAGGTTAACTTAGCTGCACTTGCCGTAGATAAGATTAGGAGGGGTGCTGTAGATGAGATCATAGACCCCTTCCTTGAACCACACAGAGATGCTTGGACACTGTATTCTATTCATAAGGTAGCTGAGCTTGCATTTAGATGCCTTGCTTTTCACAGTGACATGAGACCTACTATGATGGAAGTGGCAGAGGAGCTAGAACACATTAAACGCAGTGGATGGGCAACTATGGAGGATACTGCCATGGCTTCATCGGATGGATCCACTTGTTCATCACCTCGCAATGGAAGTGAGAAGTCACTGAGTGTTATCAAAAAGGCTGGCCAAGGGAGTGCGAGATTGATAGTTCCCCACAAGATTGAGAGGTTTTTTCATTCTGTTGAGGTTAAGGACAGTTCTCCTGTATCAGTGCAGGATCCTATTCATTGGTCAAGTGGACACAGCTCACCTTCTTCAAACAGCTTGTTGGTAAATGTCATCCCTTGACATGTACTTACTTTGGGGTGGATACCCTCCATAAATGTGAATACGACAGCCATATAACACTTCCTTTTCTCTGTCGCAGTTGTTGCTATACCTATTTTTGTGTATGATTAACTTCAAAATATTATATTCATAAATCTATCAGTAATCGATATGCAGAATTCACTACTGAGGCAGGATCAACACTATGAATAGTTACTATATATAATTATCGTTGAAACAAACCACCTTTGGCTACAATTGTCACTCTGGGTGTGTCTGAGTAGTCCAAGTTATGCCAAGGTATAAGCAGCTAGAATCATGTATGGTTTCAATATATGAAAAAAATAATTATTTGAATTTAATTTGGAAATAAAATATAAACATCATTTCTTTTCAAAAAAGACAAAAGTTTTAAGTTATTCGGAACCAACTTTTGAACAAAAACCAGTTTTAAACTAAAAGTAGCTGGAATACGAGAACAAGGGGCCTCTTACTTTTAATATGAAGAAGCCACAAGGATCTTGGGGCAGCGTTTGCAGACATATAGGGGAATTTGGAGTTAACGAAGAGGCGAAGGGGTTAACTTTTAAAATATTAATTTCATTTCATGCTATCTGATCTTATATATAGTATGCAAGAAGGAGAGCAAGCATTGTACTAAAAGCTAGAAATCAACATAACAGAAGAAACTGAAAAATAACGGAGAAAAATAATTAGTTTCTCTACCCTCTGCCATGGATAAAAATCTTTTAAAATCAATTAAGTTGTTAACAAATAAACCACCTTAATTTAAAAATGTTTTCATTACCTGACATTTTAGACGTGATTTAGTTTGGATTAAGATTTGATTTGGGTTAATTAGATTTTTTGCACTGCTGTATAGGCAGCACTTGACGCCACAAGAACACATGATCGACGTCTATCTTAACCCTGCTTCAGTGAATTTGTTGTCAGAATTCTGGATCTTTTGTCTGTGACAGGCATGCTTTATAGTGCTGCTTGTTTTGTTGTTTTTCATTTTGAAAAAGAACAAAAAAAAAAAAAATTTCTATTAAGCCGGTGATGTTTTCAAACACCAAATACAAAAGTTTCAGTTATGTTCGAAAAGTTCATACTAAAACAGTTGAATCTTAAGGTATTGGCCACTGGAACTCGAAAGTGTCCAAGGAAGAGGCAGATACTGTAGAAAACAGCATTGTGTATCAGCAAACGTCATTTAAATCTTAGTCGTGGTTATTGAGTGTTAAACCGTGATCGAAGCAGAAAAGTCATTGTTTCCAATAACCATCACTTTCTGATAGACTGAGAATTCCATGCATTTAGAATTTGAAGGGGGGTGGGGGTGTACAGATATAAATTGTTACAAAACAGACAATGAATAGAGTAACAGGCTTGTAAGCATTCAAGTGCATTTTAATTATAACAAGACTAAGAATATAGACACATTTGAGCTAACATTTGTGTGAATGATACCTAGATTTTTAGATCCTATTCTATGACAGATTTGCACAATGTTCATAATAAGACTGTGATGTGGATAAGAAAAAAATAAAAGTAAACAAGAGTAACAAGTTGTTTGCTCACTGACAGATGAAACTGGTCATCTAACCATGACTTCTTGGATCAACAACTTGATGCACCTTCCTTGTTTCAGCACTTGAATATTGACCAACAACACGAGCGTGAGGAACGGAAGCTTGTCCACGAGCAAGGGCATCCACATTTTCAAGCAGGTACTGTCTTGGAAGCCTACCCACAACATTACCCTCCTCATTCCCTTGCTTATCAAGGAATGCAAAATGTGGAATACCCTCCACGCCAAACTCATCAAGCTCTTGCTCCCACTTTGTGTTATCAACATTCAACATTACAAAATTAACTTGATCCCTGTATTAAAAATTAAACTGTGTCAAGATTACGAATTAACACTACCAAAATTAAGGGTCTCTGTTTACTTTAGTTTTCAGTTCTTATCTTCACTTTTCAGTCTGGATGTTTATTTCTCAAAAATTATACAGTAAAGATAAAGAGAAAAAAAAACATATCTTTACCTAGTGCAAATATTTGGAAACAGAAATCAAAGTAAAGATAACATAGAGTTTTGTGATTCAAAGTAAACAAAAAAAAAAAAAAAAACTTAAAGCTCCAAATATAAAAAAAAAAAAAGAAATAAATAATAAACAAAATAATATTTATTTTAATTATTTATATATTTTTTATACTAAAAAAGTA
>Ga0099822_1000341_pt1:22500-40518 | contig 40518 bp, 10 predicted proteins | sample CowpeawhiteBW_FD_76839 | JGI IMG/M metagenome (GOLD analysis project Ga0099822, IMG submission 76839) | Root nodule microbial communities of legume samples collected from California USA - Cow pea white BW | ecosystem: Host-associated > Plants > Roots > Nodule | place: USA: California... | reverse complement strand
TCTTCTGTTTCTATGAACACAGTGGCACTTTACTTGCATTTTGCCACATCAGTCATTCATGAAATTACCAATGCCCTGGGAATATATTGTTTCAGGTAAAATTACCAACCATTATGTTAGTATACATGTAGAATTTGGCATTTATTGCTCCCTTTAAATAATTTCCAGTTTATGAAGTCTAATTTATTGTTTGTTCATATAAAAAAAATTGTTTTGTATTGTATGCTATTTAACATTGATTGATCCTTGCTTTTATCATCAATACACCATTTTTTCTCAAGAACAATGGCCTTTGACACTAACTCTTACCTTTTGTTCACTTGCAGGATAACTAGGAAGGAAGCTTGAATCTACCCATAATTTCCTTTAGGTATGCCTTTACTAGTGATTTTGGATTTTAAATTGTGAATTTCAATTATAAAGTAGCAGTTTTCTTTCCGATTTTTCTTGCTGGGTCATTAATTTTTTTTTCTTTTCAGCTTGCAGGTCAAGCCAAATTCTGGCCAGGCTTTGGTCAGTACTAATTTTGCTTTATTTGACAAATTTGAACTAACTTGGAGGTTGTAATTATATGCTGATTCAAAGATAAACTAGGAGATGTTGAGTGTTTCAAATCAACCACTATAAATATTTATTTTAATTTTGAATATGACTACAAAAATCTGCATGTTTTCTTTTTTATATATATTTGAATTTGGGTTAGACATGGTTATTTGAGGACACAATAGAATTATATGACAATTATTTACATTAAGAAAACCTTACCAATTATATGTTTTTAGTCCTTGATAAGAAGTAACATATATTAGTCCTCTGAAAATTATTTTGATCGATTTTTTTGATGTTTCCAGAGGAAAACTTTTGTTACTAATTATGTCATGTATTAAAAACTTTATAAATTTCTTAGACATTTAAGAGGAAAAAAGAAAGGAGATGCCATGTGGTCAAATTGTTTCACATGCTGTGATGTTATAGAACATAAAAGTAGAAAATGTTATTCTATAAATATAAAAATAAAAGCTTTAAACGAGCATCACAACCTAAAATCAGTGAACTCAATCCTAACGTTGAAACTCTTTAACGAAAAATTAATGTTACTCTTAAAAAAGCCTAATTGAGATTTGAAAAATACCTTCAAATATTTAAACAGTTGTATTAGAATGTTTATTTCAAAAATAAATAGCGTTTCTTAAATCTTGGAAAATTATTTATAGGTATATAATTAGTGATTGGAAGATAATATTGTTTAAATTAGTGATAGAACCGATCAAATATATGTTAATGTTAAATATAGGTTGAAAAAGCCATTTAGTTGTAAAATCGTCTTTTTATAAATTATTTGAAACAAAAAAATACTGAATAAAAAACTACTTAAGATTAATATTATTCAAATACTCAGTCGAATGATGTAATTTCGTCAATAAAAACGAAAATTGAATATTTGTTTAAAACAATGAAATAATGTCATTATTTTACAATAAATTTAAAAAATGAGAGAACATATATATATATATATAACAATTAAAAAGTATTATCTTCGCTATAAAATTTATAAAATATATATTAATTCAAAACTATATATACTTACAAATTATAAAATCTAAAGATCCGTGCCCAAGAATATGGACATAATTTCTTCACATGTTTTAAACGTTGAAGTAATCATGCATACATGTATGTAAAAGTTTTCTTTTTTAATAATAATAAAATGAATGGTAGTAAGTGTTGACTTTTATAATTACAAGAAAAAAATATTAATGTTCTTAAAAAACGGAGAAGTAAACGTTAAAGGCTAAAGGCTGATTAGTGTTCGTGTTGTATAGCCCAAAATTCACTATTCATATATTTGGAAGTTATAAAATTTTGTATTTGGAGTGTTTTATTGGATTTGATGGAGTGAATTATGTAAGATATTTCTGGAAAACTAAACCATCAAATTAGTGGGAAAAACAAAATCTAGAATATATGAAATGACATGATAGTTAGATTACCTCTTCTCTGTGCAATAACAAAATTACATGAATAGATATGGATTCTCATCATAAAGAAGAATATCAATTTTTACAAATATTGGAGGGCCAACAAATTTGACAAGCAATGGGCATCAGCCATATACATCTCACGCAGACATTACTAATAAAGGTGGCTTGGCTTGGCTTGGCTAGCAACAACTAACCCAACTACAGTAAATTCATTCATCCTAACACTCCTACTCTATCCTTTTCTATTGTATTTTCCTCACTTTCGGATATATAATTGGCAATGCACTAAAAAAAGTGCATAGACCAAAGCCGAACCTTTAAAATAAGAAAAACATCAAATAAGAAAAACTCAATTTATCCGTGTACTGTTCCTTCTTCCCCACCACTTTTTCTTCATTTTTTCAAGTGCGCCATCTTCATTTCCAAGTTTATTTAAAATGACTTTTGTTTCACGCAGTCTAGCCCCATAATCCTTTTTCCAAGCTTCAAACATTTGTTTTAACCTCCTAAGCTCTTGATCTGGGCTTAAACTTGCTTCTACCTGACCAGATTTTACCTCAACCAAGAACTTGGCATCATCACCAAATACTTGACTCCGATGCTCGAATTCTTCAGCCAGCCTACTTATAACACTTAAACCAGCACTCGTTGATCTTGCCCCGTTGCTTTCTTGGCGTCTGTGATTACCTCCTACATCCCAACTGTAATCCCTCTCATCACTTGCATTAACAGATGCATCTGAATTCCTTTCAGAGTCATCAATTGCAAGGCTTTTCTTTGCAATGGAGAGGCTAGATTGTAGGGACCTCATTTGTTTCTGCCACACTTCTTCCATGGATTTCATCTTTAATTCATATTCAGACCATCTGCTCTCATATTGCTGGAGTCGTTGACGAACGATGTCATTTTCCTCTTCTTTTTCTCTCAAAGCAGCTTCAGCCTGAAGTACACGGCGCTGTAATTCGGCAAGGAAAGATGACTTAACCAGAACCTCGTCTGACTCTTTCATCTGTTTTGGAGTTCATTATTGTAAGAGTCAGAAAGATGGTGTCTTTACAAGCCGAATATAATATAAAACATAAATGTCCATATATTTTTGTTTCTAAACTATGGGAAAGAGAATACCTTCATGTTTCCAGATTTCAAAAATCCAATATTTCCTGAGCATCTTCTGACCAACCAACCCCGAATAACTGCAAAAGGTAGGTCCAATAAAATTGTGAAAATTTATTGACAGCACGCCATTGAAAAGATGGTGTGGAGATTCCAACAAAAAATAGTATTTTTATGTAAACTATCTTGTGCTTCATTCCCCATTTATTCTTGAAAAAAGAAATGGTGTTATCTTTAGCGGCCTTTATTTGAATATCCCATACAGAAAAAACTGGTATCATGTCTTAGAATTTATCATGTATAATATCTTACCTGCTTGTATGACTGTTGCCGAATCACTAATACTCTTCATTCTGTTTCTTGCAAATACTGCTTTCACGTGCTTCTGTATAGTAACTGCAGCTCTATGCCTCTTCAGTAAAGCTGAATACTCCTTTCTGGTTTTGTTCCCCCTAATAACTGCATGAATAGGCAAGGCGTGTTCATTTCTTATCACTCTTTTGCACTAAACATATGAATTAAAGAATACGGTAGCGGAAAAGAATATACATGACTGCAAAGTACTGATTCCCCCCTGAAGCTCCTTGAGAGAACGACGAGCTTGGTGACCCCTAAAACAACTTTGTACACGTAAAATACCATGGAGGGTACGATTTCTAGTATCTTCAAGCACACCGATCTGCAGTGCCGTCAAGCATCATAAGTTGGAATATATTTAAAATAAATGACACTCCTACAATTTTCATAAAGGAATTCAATGGCGGATATAAATAGAACTACAAACTAGAAATTATAATTCAACCTAATACCAAATCACTAAAGCTCAAAATTTCCTGGTTTAGAAAGCACATGGAGTTAGTAGAAGATCTTTTGGGGGATCTAAGAAAAAGTTGTATAAAGTTCAAAAAATAATCATATTTACCTGTCCTGTTCGGAAAAATAATTTCGTGTAGCCAACTTGATACATCTCAGGCAAAATATTAAACTGATGAAGAATGGCAACTGACACACTAAGTGGATCCTGAGATGCAACATTATCAAGGAGGAGAAAACCATATCTGATTCAATGCACCGATAAGAAAAAGGTTAGACACGTGCAAAACCATATCTGATTCAACTTAATCACCGGTTTCTCTGTTATTATACCTTCTGGCAAACTTTTGGTGAGACATTCTTGTTGGAAAACCTGATCTTGATATTCGAACTACTTCAAGAACCCCACAACATCTCAGCTGTTGCAATACAAGCCCTTGCTCATATGATTCAGGTGATTGGAGATTATTTGGTTTAATACAGCGAATAAAATGTGGAGTAGTGCTTTCTAGTCGTTGCATCAATAGGAACAATTGGCCCTGGACACCAACAGATTGAAATAATTTTAAAATCAATAAAGTGCAATAAAGATCAATATCTATGAAATTGAATATTTAAGTAGCTTTTAGAAGTGGGAAAAGACGATTCACCTCACTTCCAAATAATACATGGTTAAGCACTTGAAATTTTATTCAATTCCCCACCCACTTTTGTTTTTCGTCCTAAAAGATTACAATATTTGTATCTGTACCCCTTTCTACTTATCAGCTGAACCAAGTTACAAGCACTATTCGTCATGTGACATGAATAAATTATTATTCATTCAAAACAATGACAGAAATAATGAGAACAAACTCAATACTAATTTGCCAAAGCATTTGTGATAAACCCACTTCATTGTATTATAATCCATTCTATAAGTGGATTTGAGGGGTAAATAGGCCTTAATGTCATATTTCTCCCACATTCTAGAGATTCACAGTAAATACTAGTTCCTTCATGTTAGAAGTGGGTTTTTAAGCCTAACTCAACCCCACAAAACCGGCTTGTAAGGTGAGGTTTGCACCTCACTTATATATTATGAATTGGCTTGATCTCTAGTCGATGTGGGACTTCCAACACACCCCCTCACGCCGAGGTATATTCATCTCATGCGTGAGACAAGAAATTAGTGGGTGGTCCGTTAGCGGCCCGATGTCGGGTGGAACAAAATGTCCAAGAAATCTCGCTAGGATAGGCTCTAACCTGACTCTGATACCATGTTAGAAGTGGGCTTTTAAGCCTAACTCAACCCCACAAAACCGGCTTGTAAGGTGAGGTTTGCACCTCACTTATATATTATGAATTGGCCTTATCTCTAGTCGATGTGGGACTTCCAACACTTCGTATAATACCCATAGTTTAGATTTCAATAATTTTCCATCTTGGTTTCATCCAAATCGTGTATTTCAGTTGGGTTGACATAGGAATGTCCCCAAGGATTAGTAAAGTGATGGAATTGGTTATTCGAGCCACTAGTATGTTCACTCCGAAAGCCTTATGTGGCCACAATGGTGTTGTTTCCAAGGGATTTTACATCTGCCACGTCAGTGTTTACACCATGATTATTTGTTCTTTGAATGTTCCAATTAAATAAAGGTACCATACCTTTCACTATGTACACCAACCTTGAATAATGAAATGCTACTGTTATATAACCATGTACAGACTCCATTTTCATTGTGTACATGTCAGGTGCCCATTAAGAGATGTCTTAACCAAATTTGTCACTTTTTTGAAGTAAAGAGACTCATTTCTCTGATTGTGGGGCTAAGACGTTGTGAAATAAATTCTATTTTCAGCTTCATGTCTTGGATTGTCACTTCTCTTCTCCTTTTGCTATGTTTTGCTAAACGTCTAGGTCAAGGGAACAGATTACCAGGTTGAAGTTGAACGCATGTAGTTCATTTCTAGCAATTTCAATCTATGGTTCCTGTTAAATTTGTTTGTTTGCTTCACTTCCCATTTTGGCCATTTATCTAGTGATTTTATTATTTTTCTCACAATAGAAAAATCGGTGAATTGTTTGGATCTGAAGTGAACAACAAAATTATTGATTATCAAAGGATTTGATTTGATTCTTATATGATCTTTTGAATTCCTAGACATAATTCACGTCTTAATTGAACTCACCTAAGGAATTAGGAATTTCAATTTAACAGATAGGTAAAATTACTAAAGGATTGGAATTAACCTAACTTTGTGAATTTGATCATCAATTGGCATGGAAAATTTGAAAGCTGAACTAAAAACAGGCCTGATTGTATGAGCTAAGATTGAGATGAATTGGACCCTAACTATCCCTAAATAGTGATTTTCGCCTTGTTTTCTGAAATTATCTTGTTTTGTGTGAATTTTCTCATTGATAATTTTAGTGTCTCACTTAGTAGATAGATACCATACCACCCACGCTCTTCTGATTGTGAGCTCGGTTCTGGAGTAAGAATCCCCACGTGAGTGATAGATTACAGGGTGCAATCAATTGTAGATCACACATCACTTAGATTCTTTTGTGAAAAATGAAGTTTTTGATCACGTTATGATTAAGGAGGTAATGTACCTTGAATTTTGTTGCAACACTTAGCTTTTGGGAATCTGCCCCACCTGACTTGTGCAAGGGACCAACCACTGGTTTATCAGACTGAGTGAGCATATGACATGCAAATATTTGAGGAAGAGGACACGTGCATGAGGATAGAAGTTGGATGGAATCCAAGTGCAATAGGTCTCTGTTCTTCTCCAGAAATCCAGTTGTATCATAGGTTACCTGAGTGGGAGCAATAAGTAGAACTATCAAACAGTCAGGCCAGATGAGTAAACTAAAATTAATAAGAAATGAGTAACCCTCTACCCTCTAAGGACAATGATTGCGTTTGGGAGTTCAAAATATTTAGTATGAAATATCGATAAAGCAATGGTTCACTAATATCCTCCTTAAAACCTAGCCATATCACACATTATAAATATCACAAGGTTAAATTGATTGTCATGTAAACATACCAACAGATTTTAAACAAATATACTGAGAGGAAAGCTAGCAACACCCACTTTAACATTCCTTACAATTGGTTGACTTTGAATATCTAGTGGGAGCCATTAAATTGGCAATACAACAACTAAATAATTATGTCACGTGAATTTCAACTTCTATAATAAAGTATGTGTCGACAAGTGCACGTTAAAGATTATGTTGCTAGCATTTCTCATCCCTGTAGAACATGATCAGAATAATACCTGCCCAGCATAATGGTGAACAGTAAAGGCTTGGTCTCTTTCTCCTTTGAAACATGAATTAGAATTCAAATGCTGTTTAAGCTTGTTGGCAAATGTTAAATCTGTGCCATTTGGGAAAGTGGATTCTTCATCTAACAGGGACAATAACCCCAGTGGCCTCTGCAAATATATCAGAAGTCAAGTTTAAGTCACAAGAATTCTAGTTTCTAATCATCAATGTCAGAATACCCACAACAAGGAATAAAACTGTAGTTGCTATAACAAGGGCGCAGTTTCTAATCATGAATGTGAGTATATCCACATCAAGGAATAAAAGTGTAGTTGCCATAACAAGGGCACTCCTTGTCATGGGGTCTCACACAGGCGAAAGGATGCAGCGTTTGAAGAGAAACAGGCCAAGGAAGATGTTGGCACTGTTTTTGCAGGAAAAAAAAAGGAGGCTTCTCTAGGCTCAAAAAAACGGATCAGACTATTGATACCATACTACGTTTTGCTAATTGTGTGTCTAGAACAGTACAAACAGGCACATTGTATCTATGTAAGTACAAAATAATGAATACAATGATAAAGTGATAAAGGTAAATTAATCACATCCCCAAAAATAAGGAAAGAGTAATTCCACTAGTGCTACATCTAATATAAACATGTTTCAATCAAGCTTCAGAATATATATTAAACCAATGCATGGGAAACAATCACATCTTTCCCTTTGTAAAGTCAGTTTTTTCTTTTACACTGCATACGTTGATATATACAAGACATAACAAAATGACATAAATTTCTTTGAGCATACAAGCCTGACATATAGTACCAAGCTTAACTAACTACTAGATGACATTTTCCCACTGAAATCATTCAATTAACAAGAACACTGGAGATTATGCAGTAAAGGAGTCAGGAGGAACTAAGATATTTTTTACCTTCTCAAAAAGATTAAGGCAGTCTTGGTTGTCTTCAAATTCAACTTTAGCCCAGTCAATTCCATCTTGGATATATTCCTTAAAGCAACAATCCACAAGCATAACCAGATGTTTCAATTTCCAGAGGCATTCAATATTTTCTTCCATTTAAGGTACTAGGGTATTCAATAATTGTTTGAGCGTGGGATATATACCTCCTGTTCTAACTTGAATAAATGACGATTGAAGTGTTGCTGTAATCTCTCATTAGCATAATTTATGCAGAACTGCTCAAAACTGTTTCTCTGCAGGCACAAAAAGGCATAAGCATCAATAGAGCCAAAATATTTAATATGCAAACAAGATGAAGACGGTAAGACAAATAATAAACATAAACAAAGAGGTAGACAAGGTTTAATGTAAACATACATTGAAAGATTCAAAGCCGTAGATATCTAGAATGCTGATTGATCTGCCAGTACGTCTTTTGCCAACAGCAAGTGATTTGTTTATCTGTTCAACCAACCAATCAAACAGGCATGCATATATTGACTTTGCCAAAGCATCTCTTGCATCAATTGCCTAGAAGACAAAACAAAATGTATTATTCGAGATATTGAGAAAGAAAAAATGTATCGATATGATTCCATGTCATCATGCACTTTACAAGTCAAAGGTATGTTGAGGATAATCATTTACAAAAATGTTTTGACATCAAATATACCCCAAAAAAGAGAAAGAAAAATAAAATATCATGATGGTGTGCAGTTCAATATTCAGAGTCTCAAATGCAGAAACTATGTCCATTTTCTTTTATTTCGTTAAGTATAAACAGCTATTTCCCAACCACAGAAGGTATAGAACGTACATTGTACTAATAAAGAGACTCCAAAATGAATCACTGTCTTGCAAAGGCAAATGAGCAATACCAAGACCTTAAACATGATCTATGCATTTTAAGTAACCAATGGGCTTTCATTATAACAGGATTAATTCCCAATGTATGCATGAATTGTTCACATTTAAAAGCTGAAAAGAACTCCCACGAAAAATAAAACAAGTTAATGTTCAACACCAACAACCACCTTATTTCCTTTTTATTCAAATAACAAATTGGCATATGCACGTGCAGGAATTCAGTACAACTTCATGTTCCCAATATTTTTAGTAACCAGGAAGTTGCATTTTTTCCATCCATAGACTTAGACCAAGGTAAAGTTTAGCATGGCAGTTGTTTTACCTGTGATAGTGTCAACTTTTGGACAATATTATCATTACCAACTTTCATCTTGCGAGTAGATAGAGTCAACTTGAGATCTTCAATGTCACAGCCTATCAATTTGGCTACATGCAACAGACCTATAAGAGGCCAGAGAAAAGGTCATTTCTAAACAGGTATAGAATAACTTGAAACACATTAAGGCATCTAAAACATGTTAAAAACACATGTACCAAAAATTAGACATGAAATACGTAAATAGAAATTATCAGAAGAAAATGAAAACCAAGTCACTGTTACGGAAAAAAATTTAAATGACGATTAAGTGTGAAGGACCAATTCTCCTAAAACCTTAAGATGTCCAGTAATGGATGACAAATTTCTTTATAACTTGTATCAAACACACTCCCTCGCACATGACTCTTTGAGATAGAAGCACGGACAATGAAAAGTGCATCTTGTAGTGGGCTAAAATTCAAATTTTATCCAGAAGAACAGGTAAAAGGATCAAACTCCTGATCCTATCCACTGGATCATAGATTTTGATACCAAATTAAAATCATACGATTTAGATTAGGAACAAAAAAGAGGAGATCAAACACTAAATAAGATACAAATTGATAATGTAAATGATATCATATTGATACAGTCCTACTTTATATTGTTATTGCTGAAATTATCAGATAGTAGGTATAAAAAGAGAAAGTGACACGAAAAAAAAATGAAAAACTGAATTTGTAATATATGTATGACAATGTGCTGTTATGTGATGTACTAAATAATATCTTTACAAAACCTAGAGCACTAACACTTATTTAATATGTTGGCGTGTTCAATAATATGTTAACAACACAATTAGGTAGACGTTGTCAGTAGAGGCTCTGAAAATTTCTTACCCTCATCTTCTACGGCTTGAACATGATTTTCATTATCAATTACAGTGAAAGATATGTTTCCCAACCATAATACTGCAGCAAGCATTGCAAATACATTCTCCTGGTCTTCTTTACCAATGTGGACAACATCAAGAGCTTCCTGGAAGTTGGCAATGGTATATTCATTTTTGTGTCAAGCAGAAAAAGGAAATCATTCAAGAGTCTATGGAGGCAGATCATCTTTAAACTACAGAGATTGTATACCATGACTGTGCGAAATTCTTCTGCATCATTAATACCAGCAATTGAATAACAATTGCTCTGCCTCAGATATTTATAATCTTCTGCATTTTGTAGGTTTAACTTCCCTGAATAAATCAAACAAACCATTAAATAGAAAGTCAAATAAACAAGAACACAACATTAAATATTACAGACAAGACAAACACAAGTATACCAAGCTTATGTAAGCTACGTTCTAATTAAGTTGTTAGTTAATGTTGTATTTCCATAATTAGAAAGAGACCAAAACCACTAGTTGGAAAAATAAAATAGAAATTATTGAATTAAAAGTTAAGCAATATATAGCGAACTATGTGCATGTTTGGGTTTTGATAGTAAAAAAATTTATTATAAAATTATTATTCTTATCAAACAATTAACTGAAAACGAGAACTTCTGAAGTTTTGAGCTTGGAACGATATTAGCCACATCGTACATCTGCAATTGTCTGTGGGTTCAATTAGAAGATTTTCACAATTCATAGAAACTCTTTGCATCATTTCCAAGGAATAATTTATTTTCCATTGATAATATAGAGACTTAAAACTGTCCACAATATACAACAAATGAATTAGCAGGGGTGAAAAAGTATTACAAACTTGCAATTACCCCTGAGAGATGGAGGTGCACCAGCACATAGCTGATAAAATATATGATAGGATCTTTCCCCTTCATTGCACTGGACTACTCTAGACTGTTCACATAACAAATAAAACTAGTGTTAACTGATGTAGCATGATCACAATGTAAAACAAAAAATAGTTAGAAATATATTATAAAACCATTCATGTGTCTCCACCTAGAAGTCTAAGCCTATAAGAGAGTTGATGCATAACAAAAAATAACTCTGAAGAAGAATTACCTTTTCGAGCAAGACTGTTTTGGTCATGCGAGGAGAATCACGTATTCCAACACAGATGCAAACATTTACCATAATGGTTAGTTGAAAACTTTGGGTGGGACAAAAGACACATGGTTTCAACTTTTAAACAGAATAAAACCTACATGTTTGAATATTAGCACCGGAGATTTTTCCAGTTTCACTGAAGTGAATCTCAATGAGTTTTCCCTGTGACATTCAACCAAATGAAAAAACTTTCAGAATCAAAAGGATATGGGATCACAGCTTAATATAAAGAGAATCACAACTAGAAACTGTCAGCAATCCATATTACTAAATGCATTAAACATCATCAGCCAAAGCAGGTAACTGGCCTAGGCCTAAGCTTGGGAAAGTGTAAAAAGTGTTAGGGATATTTTGATATGATCTAGAGGGGTCAATATAAATTTGGATTTTCTTTATATTTTTTATTATGTTATTTTAAGTATGCAGAAAATTTGTCACATGGGAAGATAAAAACTCACAACACAAAGTGAACCATTCATGATCTCATGTGTGGGAAATAATGATGCATATAATAGGAATTAGATGCAACATAGTGGAAGTTAACTACTAATAAATAAACATTAAAGACTACGCACTAGGAATTAATTTGGAATTTAGTGGGCCTTGTAATGGTTGTCTAGAGTGACACATAATTTAGCCCATAAAAGGATATATTTGTAATGTAGTGAGATTTCTTTTACTTTCAATCTAAAAGAAAATTTGATTTTTTTATGGCAGGTACAAGTCTCAACTAAATGCCTATCGCAGATCGTTTATTGATATTTTGTTTCACAAATGGAGAGAGGAAGTTGAAAAAAGAACAAATATATAGAGACAAAGAGAGAATGATGGAAAAAACATGTTGTAATTACGATGAGAGAAAGAGAAATGGAGAAGAAGAAGAAGAAAAACAGAGAGCTAGAGCTAGTAGAAAAAGAAATTAGAGAAGAAAAATAAATAAAAGATAAGGAGTTCAGAGAAAAAGAAATAAAGAGAAAGAGTTGAGAAAAATGAAATTCAAGAGAAAGGGATAGAAGAAAAGAGAAAAAGGACAAGTAAAAGAAAAGAAGTGACAAATGTTTTGTTAATTCAACAATGTGAGGAACATTATTCGGCATCAATCAATCAAGAATCAGCATAATTTTGAGTTATTTCTTCTTAATTCCAATTTTTATTATGTTCTTTTAATTTGGCAGCTGAAATATCACATGGGAAGATAGATCATTATAGGAAATAATGATGCATATGATAGGAATTAAAGGCGACACTAGTGGGATTTAGTTACTAATGGAAATTAAACACTACTTAGCGGGAACTAACCCAATTTATTTTATTATCTTATCCCACTTTCCATTTTCTCATCAATGATTATATTAACCCCACTATATTACATATATCATAATTGGACAAAACAGAAGGGACAAAAGTAATTGAGGGATGTGGAACATTGCTAGTCATTTATATATGTAGAAAAGAGAATTCCGGAGAGGAATATACTAATAAAAAAAAGGAGAGGAATATAATGGGAAATTTTGATGATGTAATCTTCATAGGGTCATCCATTCTCCGTGTTATCATTATCATATATGTTACTACAGTGAGGTAATGTATCAGCAATTCACAGGAATGCCAACTTAAAGAATTAACAGCACGAGTCAGGAATCTTACAAAACGACTTGAGTTGTCATTTCTCAATGTTTTGGCATTACCAAAGGCTTCTAATATTGGATTAGTCTTCAAAATTTCATACTCTATTCCACTTCCACCACCAAGGGCAGCCAAGTACTGCATTGCTATTTTTGCCGTCTCAGTCTTCCCTGCTCCACTCTCACCACTGAAAAGGTGCATGTTAACTATTACTACAGGTCCCAACTCTAACACTAGCAATCAAGGGGCATGCAAGACTGAAATCCAATAAAGAGCATGCCATTAACGAAAAAAAATCCATAAACAGCAGGAAGAGGCCATTTTACATCCACTAAAGTGTTACCTAGGATGTAAAAATAAGTCTTTTTTGGTCTCTGTCCAATAAATTGAATCTCCATTATACAAAAGTTACATCATATAAATAATAGAGGGAAATGAGACAGAAAAATTGAAGGAACAAAGCGCACCAAATAACAGACACAATTAAAGAAACTCTGTAACTCGGGCATTTAAAGGTCAAAACCAAATCCATGTATCTAGGCACTTGAAACTCAGAAGAAGAGAAGTAAAAGTGAATGTCATAAATATCAAATCTAATCTATGAACAACTAGGGATTGTAAGGTTTCTTGTCACTTGTTTCTATTTCTTTAAGGGAGTGGAGGTAGCATGACCTGGCTCAGCCTACTAACCCAGCCTAATTTTAACAGGTTTTCAAATTTTAAAATCAGTCCGGAGGCATTTTGAGGGCAGATAACGGTTATGTTTCCTGTTGTCTCAATCTGGTTTAGTTTCCAATATTCTTTTAATAAAGTGTAAGTATTTTTCAAAACTGCATATCATCAATAAAAGCATTTGTTTGATAAACAATATTTTTTTCAATATGATTTTGTATTTATAATGATACTTTTTATTTCAAAATACGTATTCAAAATTTACTTTTAAGTTTTATCCTTCTTTCTTTTCTATTATCTAACAATACATATTGTTAAAATTATATAATGTTTAAAAAGTCAGGTTGAATCGGTTATAAAATCTAATTCAGGTTGGGTTTAAGATCAAATAAACACCCTGGTCAAACTTTGGAGACATGTAGAGACAAACCAAACACCGTTTTTTGGTGTGGGTTGGGGCCTTCTATATGGAAACTGGAATATTATCGATATGTATGGATAGATAAGCTTTCCAGAAAAATCTAGAAGACTAAGAAAATGGAATTAAACAATTAATAACGCAAGCAGCTACTTCTTAAATGCTCTTTAAATATTGCCAACTGATTGAGTAGGTAATTGCTGCTAAATTGTTGGAAATATTTTAACCGAGATCTCCTTTTTTATAGGTTCCATACCCTCATTTGATCCCGACTAACTTCTTGGGGAAATTACCAATCCTAGATTCAGAGTAGTTTTCAGAAAGTCAAATATTAATTATTCAGAAATTAACTGCCCCAAAATAAAAATGCAATAATCATGATAATTTTCAGTTCAGAATTTAAATACAAGAGTGAAACTTAAGACTAGTATTAATATTCATATAAATTACAATAGAAATAATAAAAAAAGTTTAAACTAAAGAAGCTTATAAAAAAGAAATATACATAGAGTGGTCTTACCAGATATACTCATAAAAAATAATAATTAGAAAAAAAAGGGAATTACTGACCTTATAATTATAGATTGATTAACTTCGTCTGGAAGGAAAACAGACCAAGAGTCAGCAACTTCTAGTAAAACAAATGGGAATGGTCTTGCACACTAAAGTTGCAACTATGAATGTAAATATGAAGAAAGAAAAATTTACCCCGTATCATTTCTCGGATGGCTGTGTCTGTTATTGCATATACATGAGGGCTTTCAATTGCTTTACGCTTGTAGGCTTCAATATAATCATTACCATATAGAGGAACTTTCTTAAAGGGATTTATTGCAACCAAAACAGGCCCTGCTTTTGTCTGAATTGTACGTAGTCATACACAAATGCATAAGTTATGATCATGAAACAAATTGTTGAGGAAAACAATTAAGAGACATAATGACTTACATAAATCATGTTTTGATTGTATCTATATTGCAGGTTGTATAAAACAGACGGTTCATTTAAATAACTAAGTTGCATGAGGTCATCCACCCCATCAAGGATATCAGGATTTGCTGGCACTAAACTTTCCTCTTTCACTTTCAAAACCTACAATCAGGCCCACGAGTTTTGGAGAGACAGCATAATTAGTAAAGCCAAAAATGAAGAGTACCACTCTTCAGAAATACTGTAATTTATCTTACCTTCCCATCAGACAGTGAAATGATGGATTCATTTCCAGAAGTTGATATAATCTTCCCCAGCTCCCAGTTCCCATTCGGAAGTTGAAACCAAGACTGAAGCTTCTGTAATAGTGAACTTCAGCAGTAAGGATAAGAAAAAACAAAATCTAAATTATCAAGTAATGAGGAATAACTAAAATAAACTAGAAAGAGTTGTCTTGATTTGCTTACATGGCATTCACTGTTTTGACATTTTAAGAGGAAAATGTCGAATGCAAAGAAAAATTACATGGCCCCACAAAGCAAAAATACACACTAAACCATTAAACAAAAAAAAATAGAAATAACAGGGAATAGACACCTTTGTTTTGTTTCGAAATTCCAACTGGAATAGTGATTAACAGCCAATAATAGCAAATATTTAAATACATAAATTACTCATTACCAAGACAATTGACAAGAGATATAAGGAATTGAGTCAAGAAAATGAAAAAATGACAAGAGACTGAATAATGACCCTACTTCAATTTTCAAACCCCAACATAAGGATATTCTGAGAAAGAAACACTAAATTAAAGATATTCAAGATGACAAAAGAAGCACATTAATAGCCTTTAACGGCTCCCATATTTATTTCAGCAAAGGTATTGAAAGGGAAATAAATATTCCATTTATGTAAACACTATCTTTAAGGCTATTACCATGGTGGCATTGTGCTTTTTAGCACAAATGCACAAGAAAAAAAGAGTTCTGTCAAATAAAAAGTAATGCCTGTAATAGGTATTCTTATAGATTCAACTTCCAAATGAATATATAAGAGACTTTTTTTCTATAGTTTTCTTAACTAATTGCTGGTGCCACATTAAAGTACACACAATAGTTTCTCGTCAGCTCTTTCTAATACTCGATGTCCTACAATCCACATCAATCCAATTGAATATTTAAAAAGCTTCAAAGCCCAATGAAGAGGTACAAAAAATTGTCACATAGTTTTAAAGTAATTGACTTACCTAAGAAACATGTTGATGCAGGAGGAAGAGAAGCCTATTATAATGGTATTTTATGACTTTTTTTTTTTTTTTGTGATTTCATTGCGGGCTTTTATTTAGTTGTTTTACACAATAAGTTGCCTCCATTAGATTAGTTTGTTTTCAGGAATTTTTTTTTTTCTTCCAGTTAAGTTGTTACCCATGGATTCTAAGATTACTTAGCCTACGTTAAGTCATCTTTTACAAACTAAAGTCAAATTTAAGTAAGAGGTTCTGCTACTGTTGCTACTTGCTAGCCAACACTCATGGCTTTGGAAGCACACTCTGTAGCGATTATGGTAAATCACTACATCTATGCTAAAGCAAAGATGTCCACAGAGTTATGAGTACTCTGAAGGTCCTGAATACAACTCTAAAAATTCATGTAAAAAACTATCATCTACAATATAATATAAATAATAACCTACAACAAACCCAGACAAAAATTGAACGTGCAAACTTCCAAATTAAAGATTTTTGATAAATACATCAATTTCGGACATTCTGAGAAAAATCAAGTAATTCATACAACTGAACATTTATATCAAAGAAATCCTTAAGCACGTTAAAAATTCAACCTGAGATTAAATTGAAATTCCGAAGCCAAAACTACCTTTTTCGAAGAATAAGGTGTTGTATCACTCCACCTGCGTTCTCTAGAGGACATTGAAATTGATGGGAAGGACAGAGGAACGGTTTCTAGGTCTTCATCAGCAATGGACGATCTGTCCTCTAATGAAACACCTTTTCTGCTGTACGCTACATCCTCATCATAAAGACCCACGTCACCAGCATGGTTAAGAGCTTGCTCAGAAACCTCCCCTACCAAAACATTGTTTTCCGGACTACTTGATCCAGTGGCATCACTGCTTCTCAATTTAGCATCTCCATGGTTTTCCATTTTACCAGAAGTAATCTTGAATTCAGGAGGCAACGATTTGATGGAGTGGAGTGCAGGCATGACCTTTGATGTCACAGACATTTCCCCTTAAATACCTCTGCTACAAACCCACAACACAATCAAGCATAAGATAGATTTTCAAAATGCTGAAGTAAACGAATAGATAGATTTTCTTCCAAATAAATAAACAAAAGGGTTCCCTTTTGTAACCAAAAGTGCTTCTCAAACCTTTTTAACAAGGCCCCATTGAATGACTATTTCAGATAAACATAAATAACATAATGGAGGGGACCATAGCTCAAGACACAGATTATTGTGTTGCGTTGTTTGTGCCCATCCCTTAAAATTTGTCACTCACTCGCTCGCTCGCTCAACCTCATCTTAGCACCTAAACTGTAAAACTCAAAACCATCAATTCAACAAAGCAAAACCTTCACTTTAACCAAACCTAAAACTTTCCCGATCTGACACTCAAATCATCTTTCCAAAGTTCAAAGCCACCTCCAGGCTTCAAACTAATTCAAAAACTCAGAAACTAAAAATGCCGCTGCAACAGTTGCCCCAACAAATCCTCCGATTCCCCGAATCACGAAAACTAAAAAATCAACATCTAAAATCTCGAAACTTTAGCAATCTCGCTTCCGAATTCTTGACTTGAGAAACCGGCAACAACAGAAACTCGAACCTCACCCAAGAATAGAGCATGACAACTTTCCCATTCATCTCACGCTCAGTAATCAATTAAGCACAAAAGAAAAGAAAAAATCAATAGACAAAGCGGAGCTGGAAACAAAACACCACCTAGTGAAGTTTCTTGACCGATCCAGAACCACATACAATTGAA
>Ga0099822_1000341_pt1:0-17500 | contig 40518 bp, 10 predicted proteins | sample CowpeawhiteBW_FD_76839 | JGI IMG/M metagenome (GOLD analysis project Ga0099822, IMG submission 76839) | Root nodule microbial communities of legume samples collected from California USA - Cow pea white BW | ecosystem: Host-associated > Plants > Roots > Nodule | place: USA: California... | reverse complement strand
CAACGCAACACAATAATCTGTGTCTTGAGCTATGGTCCCCTCCATTATGTTATTTATGTTTATCTGAAATAGTCATTCAATGGGGCCTTGTTAAAAAGGTTTGAGAAGCACTTTTGGTTACAAAAGGGAACCCTTTTGTTTATTTATTTGGAAGAAAATCTATCTATTCGTTTACTTCAGCATTTTGAAAATCTATCTTATGCTTGATTGTGTTGTGGGTTTGTAGCAGAGGTATTTAAGGGGAAATGTCTGTGACATCAAAGGTCATGCCTGCACTCCACTCCATCAAATCGTTGCCTCCTGAATTCAAGATTACTTCTGGTAAAATGGAAAACCATGGAGATGCTAAATTGAGAAGCAGTGATGCCACTGGATCAAGTAGTCCGGAAAACAATGTTTTGGTAGGGGAGGTTTCTGAGCAAGCTCTTAACCATGCTGGTGACGTGGGTCTTTATGATGAGGATGTAGCGTACAGCAGAAAAGGTGTTTCATTAGAGGACAGATCGTCCATTGCTGATGAAGACCTAGAAACCGTTCCTCTGTCCTTCCCATCAATTTCAATGTCCTCTAGAGAACGCAGGTGGAGTGATACAACACCTTATTCTTCGAAAAAGGTAGTTTTGGCTTCGGAATTTCAATTTAATCTCAGGTTGAATTTTTAACGTGCTTAAGGATTTCTTTGATATAAATGTTCAGTTGTATGAATTACTTGATTTTTCTCAGAATGTCCGAAATTGATGTATTTATCAAAAATCTTTAATTTGGAAGTTTGCACGTTCAATTTTTGTCTGGGTTTGTTGTAGGTTATTATTTATATTATATTGTAGATGATAGTTTTTTACATGAATTTTTAGAGTTGTATTCAGGACCTTCAGAGTACTCATAACTCTGTGGACATCTTTGCTTTAGCATAGATGTAGTGATTTACCATAATCGCTACAGAGTGTGCTTCCAAAGCCATGAGTGTTGGCTAGCAAGTAGCAACAGTAGCAGAACCTCTTACTTAAATTTGACTTTAGTTTGTAAAAGATGACTTAACGTAGGCTAAGTAATCTTAGAATCCATGGGTAACAACTTAACTGGAAGAAAAAAAAAAATTCCTGAAAACAAACTAATCTAATGGAGGCAACTTATTGTGTAAAACAACTAAATAAAAGCCCGCAATGAAATCACAAAAAAAAAAAAAAAGTCATAAAATACCATTATAATAGGCTTCTCTTCCTCCTGCATCAACATGTTTCTTAGGTAAGTCAATTACTTTAAAACTATGTGACAATTTTTTGTACCTCTTCATTGGGCTTTGAAGCTTTTTAAATATTCAATTGGATTGATGTGGATTGTAGGACATCGAGTATTAGAAAGAGCTGACGAGAAACTATTGTGTGTACTTTAATGTGGCACCAGCAATTAGTTAAGAAAACTATAGAAAAAAAGTCTCTTATATATTCATTTGGAAGTTGAATCTATAAGAATACCTATTACAGGCATTACTTTTTATTTGACAGAACTCTTTTTTTCTTGTGCATTTGTGCTAAAAAGCACAATGCCACCATGGTAATAGCCTTAAAGATAGTGTTTACATAAATGGAATATTTATTTCCCTTTCAATACCTTTGCTGAAATAAATATGGGAGCCGTTAAAGGCTATTAATGTGCTTCTTTTGTCATCTTGAATATCTTTAATTTAGTGTTTCTTTCTCAGAATATCCTTATGTTGGGGTTTGAAAATTGAAGTAGGGTCATTATTCAGTCTCTTGTCATTTTTTCATTTTCTTGACTCAATTCCTTATATCTCTTGTCAATTGTCTTGGTAATGAGTAATTTATGTATTTAAATATTTGCTATTATTGGCTGTTAATCACTATTCCAGTTGGAATTTCGAAACAAAACAAAGGTGTCTATTCCCTGTTATTTCTATTTTTTTTTGTTTAATGGTTTAGTGTGTATTTTTGCTTTGTGGGGCCATGTAATTTTTCTTTGCATTCGACATTTTCCTCTTAAAATGTCAAAACAGTGAATGCCATGTAAGCAAATCAAGACAACTCTTTCTAGTTTATTTTAGTTATTCCTCATTACTTGATAATTTAGATTTTGTTTTTTCTTATCCTTACTGCTGAAGTTCACTATTACAGAAGCTTCAGTCTTGGTTTCAACTTCCGAATGGGAACTGGGAGCTGGGGAAGATTATATCAACTTCTGGAAATGAATCCATCATTTCACTGTCTGATGGGAAGGTAAGATAAATTACAGTATTTCTGAAGAGTGGTACTCTTCATTTTTGGCTTTACTAATTATGCTGTCTCTCCAAAACTCGTGGGCCTGATTGTAGGTTTTGAAAGTGAAAGAGGAAAGTTTAGTGCCAGCAAATCCTGATATCCTTGATGGGGTGGATGACCTCATGCAACTTAGTTATTTAAATGAACCGTCTGTTTTATACAACCTGCAATATAGATACAATCAAAACATGATTTATGTAAGTCATTATGTCTCTTAATTGTTTTCCTCAACAATTTGTTTCATGATCATAACTTATGCATTTGTGTATGACTACGTACAATTCAGACAAAAGCAGGGCCTGTTTTGGTTGCAATAAATCCCTTTAAGAAAGTTCCTCTATATGGTAATGATTATATTGAAGCCTACAAGCGTAAAGCAATTGAAAGCCCTCATGTATATGCAATAACAGACACAGCCATCCGAGAAATGATACGGGGTAAATTTTTCTTTCTTCATATTTACATTCATAGTTGCAACTTTAGTGTGCAAGACCATTCCCATTTGTTTTACTAGAAGTTGCTGACTCTTGGTCTGTTTTCCTTCCAGACGAAGTTAATCAATCTATAATTATAAGGTCAGTAATTCCCTTTTTTTTCTAATTATTATTTTTTATGAGTATATCTGGTAAGACCACTCTATGTATATTTCTTTTTTATAAGCTTCTTTAGTTTAAACTTTTTTTATTATTTCTATTGTAATTTATATGAATATTAATACTAGTCTTAAGTTTCACTCTTGTATTTAAATTCTGAACTGAAAATTATCATGATTATTGCATTTTTATTTTGGGGCAGTTAATTTCTGAATAATTAATATTTGACTTTCTGAAAACTACTCTGAATCTAGGATTGGTAATTTCCCCAAGAAGTTAGTCGGGATCAAATGAGGGTATGGAACCTATAAAAAAGGAGATCTCGGTTAAAATATTTCCAACAATTTAGCAGCAATTACCTACTCAATCAGTTGGCAATATTTAAAGAGCATTTAAGAAGTAGCTGCTTGCGTTATTAATTGTTTAATTCCATTTTCTTAGTCTTCTAGATTTTTCTGGAAAGCTTATCTATCCATACATATCGATAATATTCCAGTTTCCATATAGAAGGCCCCAACCCACACCAAAAAACGGTGTTTGGTTTGTCTCTACATGTCTCCAAAGTTTGACCAGGGTGTTTATTTGATCTTAAACCCAACCTGAATTAGATTTTATAACCGATTCAACCTGACTTTTTAAACATTATATAATTTTAACAATATGTATTGTTAGATAATAGAAAAGAAAGAAGGATAAAACTTAAAAGTAAATTTTGAATACGTATTTTGAAATAAAAAGTATCATTATAAATACAAAATCATATTGAAAAAAATATTGTTTATCAAACAAATGCTTTTATTGATGATATGCAGTTTTGAAAAATACTTACACTTTATTAAAAGAATATTGGAAACTAAACCAGATTGAGACAACAGGAAACATAACCGTTATCTGCCCTCAAAATGCCTCCGGACTGATTTTAAAATTTGAAAACCTGTTAAAATTAGGCTGGGTTAGTAGGCTGAGCCAGGTCATGCTACCTCCACTCCCTTAAAGAAATAGAAACAAGTGACAAGAAACCTTACAATCCCTAGTTGTTCATAGATTAGATTTGATATTTATGACATTCACTTTTACTTCTCTTCTTCTGAGTTTCAAGTGCCTAGATACATGGATTTGGTTTTGACCTTTAAATGCCCGAGTTACAGAGTTTCTTTAATTGTGTCTGTTATTTGGTGCGCTTTGTTCCTTCAATTTTTCTGTCTCATTTCCCTCTATTATTTATATGATGTAACTTTTGTATAATGGAGATTCAATTTATTGGACAGAGACCAAAAAAGACTTATTTTTACATCCTAGGTAACACTTTAGTGGATGTAAAATGGCCTCTTCCTGCTGTTTATGGATTTTTTTTCGTTAATGGCATGCTCTTTATTGGATTTCAGTCTTGCATGCCCCTTGATTGCTAGTGTTAGAGTTGGGACCTGTAGTAATAGTTAACATGCACCTTTTCAGTGGTGAGAGTGGAGCAGGGAAGACTGAGACGGCAAAAATAGCAATGCAGTACTTGGCTGCCCTTGGTGGTGGAAGTGGAATAGAGTATGAAATTTTGAAGACTAATCCAATATTAGAAGCCTTTGGTAATGCCAAAACATTGAGAAATGACAACTCAAGTCGTTTTGTAAGATTCCTGACTCGTGCTGTTAATTCTTTAAGTTGGCATTCCTGTGAATTGCTGATACATTACCTCACTGTAGTAACATATATGATAATGATAACACGGAGAATGGATGACCCTATGAAGATTACATCATCAAAATTTCCCATTATATTCCTCTCCTTTTTTTTATTAGTATATTCCTCTCCGGAATTCTCTTTTCTACATATATAAATGACTAGCAATGTTCCACATCCCTCAATTACTTTTGTCCCTTCTGTTTTGTCCAATTATGATATATGTAATATAGTGGGGTTAATATAATCATTGATGAGAAAATGGAAAGTGGGATAAGATAATAAAATAAATTGGGTTAGTTCCCGCTAAGTAGTGTTTAATTTCCATTAGTAACTAAATCCCACTAGTGTCGCCTTTAATTCCTATCATATGCATCATTATTTCCTATAATGATCTATCTTCCCATGTGATATTTCAGCTGCCAAATTAAAAGAACATAATAAAAATTGGAATTAAGAAGAAATAACTCAAAATTATGCTGATTCTTGATTGATTGATGCCGAATAATGTTCCTCACATTGTTGAATTAACAAAACATTTGTCACTTCTTTTCTTTTACTTGTCCTTTTTCTCTTTTCTTCTATCCCTTTCTCTTGAATTTCATTTTTCTCAACTCTTTCTCTTTATTTCTTTTTCTCTGAACTCCTTATCTTTTATTTATTTTTCTTCTCTAATTTCTTTTTCTACTAGCTCTAGCTCTCTGTTTTTCTTCTTCTTCTTCTCCATTTCTCTTTCTCTCATCGTAATTACAACATGTTTTTTCCATCATTCTCTCTTTGTCTCTATATATTTGTTCTTTTTTCAACTTCCTCTCTCCATTTGTGAAACAAAATATCAATAAACGATCTGCGATAGGCATTTAGTTGAGACTTGTACCTGCCATAAAAAAATCAAATTTTCTTTTAGATTGAAAGTAAAAGAAATCTCACTACATTACAAATATATCCTTTTATGGGCTAAATTATGTGTCACTCTAGACAACCATTACAAGGCCCACTAAATTCCAAATTAATTCCTAGTGCGTAGTCTTTAATGTTTATTTATTAGTAGTTAACTTCCACTATGTTGCATCTAATTCCTATTATATGCATCATTATTTCCCACACATGAGATCATGAATGGTTCACTTTGTGTTGTGAGTTTTTATCTTCCCATGTGACAAATTTTCTGCATACTTAAAATAACATAATAAAAAATATAAAGAAAATCCAAATTTATATTGACCCCTCTAGATCATATCAAAATATCCCTAACACTTTTTACACTTTCCCAAGCTTAGGCCTAGGCCAGTTACCTGCTTTGGCTGATGATGTTTAATGCATTTAGTAATATGGATTGCTGACAGTTTCTAGTTGTGATTCTCTTTATATTAAGCTGTGATCCCATATCCTTTTGATTCTGAAAGTTTTTTCATTTGGTTGAATGTCACAGGGAAAACTCATTGAGATTCACTTCAGTGAAACTGGAAAAATCTCCGGTGCTAATATTCAAACATGTAGGTTTTATTCTGTTTAAAAGTTGAAACCATGTGTCTTTTGTCCCACCCAAAGTTTTCAACTAACCATTATGGTAAATGTTTGCATCTGTGTTGGAATACGTGATTCTCCTCGCATGACCAAAACAGTCTTGCTCGAAAAGGTAATTCTTCTTCAGAGTTATTTTTTGTTATGCATCAACTCTCTTATAGGCTTAGACTTCTAGGTGGAGACACATGAATGGTTTTATAATATATTTCTAACTATTTTTTGTTTTACATTGTGATCATGCTACATCAGTTAACACTAGTTTTATTTGTTATGTGAACAGTCTAGAGTAGTCCAGTGCAATGAAGGGGAAAGATCCTATCATATATTTTATCAGCTATGTGCTGGTGCACCTCCATCTCTCAGGGGTAATTGCAAGTTTGTAATACTTTTTCACCCCTGCTAATTCATTTGTTGTATATTGTGGACAGTTTTAAGTCTCTATATTATCAATGGAAAATAAATTATTCCTTGGAAATGATGCAAAGAGTTTCTATGAATTGTGAAAATCTTCTAATTGAACCCACAGACAATTGCAGATGTACGATGTGGCTAATATCGTTCCAAGCTCAAAACTTCAGAAGTTCTCGTTTTCAGTTAATTGTTTGATAAGAATAATAATTTTATAATAAATTTTTTTACTATCAAAACCCAAACATGCACATAGTTCGCTATATATTGCTTAACTTTTAATTCAATAATTTCTATTTTATTTTTCCAACTAGTGGTTTTGGTCTCTTTCTAATTATGGAAATACAACATTAACTAACAACTTAATTAGAACGTAGCTTACATAAGCTTGGTATACTTGTGTTTGTCTTGTCTGTAATATTTAATGTTGTGTTCTTGTTTATTTGACTTTCTATTTAATGGTTTGTTTGATTTATTCAGGGAAGTTAAACCTACAAAATGCAGAAGATTATAAATATCTGAGGCAGAGCAATTGTTATTCAATTGCTGGTATTAATGATGCAGAAGAATTTCGCACAGTCATGGTATACAATCTCTGTAGTTTAAAGATGATCTGCCTCCATAGACTCTTGAATGATTTCCTTTTTCTGCTTGACACAAAAATGAATATACCATTGCCAACTTCCAGGAAGCTCTTGATGTTGTCCACATTGGTAAAGAAGACCAGGAGAATGTATTTGCAATGCTTGCTGCAGTATTATGGTTGGGAAACATATCTTTCACTGTAATTGATAATGAAAATCATGTTCAAGCCGTAGAAGATGAGGGTAAGAAATTTTCAGAGCCTCTACTGACAACGTCTACCTAATTGTGTTGTTAACATATTATTGAACACGCCAACATATTAAATAAGTGTTAGTGCTCTAGGTTTTGTAAAGATATTATTTAGTACATCACATAACAGCACATTGTCATACATATATTACAAATTCAGTTTTTCATTTTTTTTTCGTGTCACTTTCTCTTTTTATACCTACTATCTGATAATTTCAGCAATAACAATATAAAGTAGGACTGTATCAATATGATATCATTTACATTATCAATTTGTATCTTATTTAGTGTTTGATCTCCTCTTTTTTGTTCCTAATCTAAATCGTATGATTTTAATTTGGTATCAAAATCTATGATCCAGTGGATAGGATCAGGAGTTTGATCCTTTTACCTGTTCTTCTGGATAAAATTTGAATTTTAGCCCACTACAAGATGCACTTTTCATTGTCCGTGCTTCTATCTCAAAGAGTCATGTGCGAGGGAGTGTGTTTGATACAAGTTATAAAGAAATTTGTCATCCATTACTGGACATCTTAAGGTTTTAGGAGAATTGGTCCTTCACACTTAATCGTCATTTAAATTTTTTTCCGTAACAGTGACTTGGTTTTCATTTTCTTCTGATAATTTCTATTTACGTATTTCATGTCTAATTTTTGGTACATGTGTTTTTAACATGTTTTAGATGCCTTAATGTGTTTCAAGTTATTCTATACCTGTTTAGAAATGACCTTTTCTCTGGCCTCTTATAGGTCTGTTGCATGTAGCCAAATTGATAGGCTGTGACATTGAAGATCTCAAGTTGACTCTATCTACTCGCAAGATGAAAGTTGGTAATGATAATATTGTCCAAAAGTTGACACTATCACAGGTAAAACAACTGCCATGCTAAACTTTACCTTGGTCTAAGTCTATGGATGGAAAAAATGCAACTTCCTGGTTACTAAAAATATTGGGAACATGAAGTTGTACTGAATTCCTGCACGTGCATATGCCAATTTGTTATTTGAATAAAAAGGAAATAAGGTGGTTGTTGGTGTTGAACATTAACTTGTTTTATTTTTCGTGGGAGTTCTTTTCAGCTTTTAAATGTGAACAATTCATGCATACATTGGGAATTAATCCTGTTATAATGAAAGCCCATTGGTTACTTAAAATGCATAGATCATGTTTAAGGTCTTGGTATTGCTCATTTGCCTTTGCAAGACAGTGATTCATTTTGGAGTCTCTTTATTAGTACAATGTACGTTCTATACCTTCTGTGGTTGGGAAATAGCTGTTTATACTTAACGAAATAAAAGAAAATGGACATAGTTTCTGCATTTGAGACTCTGAATATTGAACTGCACACCATCATGATATTTTATTTTTCTTTCTCTTTTTTGGGGTATATTTGATGTCAAAACATTTTTGTAAATGATTATCCTCAACATACCTTTGACTTGTAAAGTGCATGATGACATGGAATCATATCGATACATTTTTTCTTTCTCAATATCTCGAATAATACATTTTGTTTTGTCTTCTAGGCAATTGATGCAAGAGATGCTTTGGCAAAGTCAATATATGCATGCCTGTTTGATTGGTTGGTTGAACAGATAAACAAATCACTTGCTGTTGGCAAAAGACGTACTGGCAGATCAATCAGCATTCTAGATATCTACGGCTTTGAATCTTTCAATGTATGTTTACATTAAACCTTGTCTACCTCTTTGTTTATGTTTATTATTTGTCTTACCGTCTTCATCTTGTTTGCATATTAAATATTTTGGCTCTATTGATGCTTATGCCTTTTTGTGCCTGCAGAGAAACAGTTTTGAGCAGTTCTGCATAAATTATGCTAATGAGAGATTACAGCAACACTTCAATCGTCATTTATTCAAGTTAGAACAGGAGGTATATATCCCACGCTCAAACAATTATTGAATACCCTAGTACCTTAAATGGAAGAAAATATTGAATGCCTCTGGAAATTGAAACATCTGGTTATGCTTGTGGATTGTTGCTTTAAGGAATATATCCAAGATGGAATTGACTGGGCTAAAGTTGAATTTGAAGACAACCAAGACTGCCTTAATCTTTTTGAGAAGGTAAAAAATATCTTAGTTCCTCCTGACTCCTTTACTGCATAATCTCCAGTGTTCTTGTTAATTGAATGATTTCAGTGGGAAAATGTCATCTAGTAGTTAGTTAAGCTTGGTACTATATGTCAGGCTTGTATGCTCAAAGAAATTTATGTCATTTTGTTATGTCTTGTATATATCAACGTATGCAGTGTAAAAGAAAAAACTGACTTTACAAAGGGAAAGATGTGATTGTTTCCCATGCATTGGTTTAATATATATTCTGAAGCTTGATTGAAACATGTTTATATTAGATGTAGCACTAGTGGAATTACTCTTTCCTTATTTTTGGGGATGTGATTAATTTACCTTTATCACTTTATCATTGTATTCATTATTTTGTACTTACATAGATACAATGTGCCTGTTTGTACTGTTCTAGACACACAATTAGCAAAACGTAGTATGGTATCAATAGTCTGATCCGTTTTTTTGAGCCTAGAGAAGCCTCCTTTTTTTTTCCTGCAAAAACAGTGCCAACATCTTCCTTGGCCTGTTTCTCTTCAAACGCTGCATCCTTTCGCCTGTGTGAGACCCCATGACAAGGAGTGCCCTTGTTATGGCAACTACACTTTTATTCCTTGATGTGGATATACTCACATTCATGATTAGAAACTGCGCCCTTGTTATAGCAACTACAGTTTTATTCCTTGTTGTGGGTATTCTGACATTGATGATTAGAAACTAGAATTCTTGTGACTTAAACTTGACTTCTGATATATTTGCAGAGGCCACTGGGGTTATTGTCCCTGTTAGATGAAGAATCCACTTTCCCAAATGGCACAGATTTAACATTTGCCAACAAGCTTAAACAGCATTTGAATTCTAATTCATGTTTCAAAGGAGAAAGAGACCAAGCCTTTACTGTTCACCATTATGCTGGGCAGGTATTATTCTGATCATGTTCTACAGGGATGAGAAATGCTAGCAACATAATCTTTAACGTGCACTTGTCGACACATACTTTATTATAGAAGTTGAAATTCACGTGACATAATTATTTAGTTGTTGTATTGCCAATTTAATGGCTCCCACTAGATATTCAAAGTCAACCAATTGTAAGGAATGTTAAAGTGGGTGTTGCTAGCTTTCCTCTCAGTATATTTGTTTAAAATCTGTTGGTATGTTTACATGACAATCAATTTAACCTTGTGATATTTATAATGTGTGATATGGCTAGGTTTTAAGGAGGATATTAGTGAACCATTGCTTTATCGATATTTCATACTAAATATTTTGAACTCCCAAACGCAATCATTGTCCTTAGAGGGTAGAGGGTTACTCATTTCTTATTAATTTTAGTTTACTCATCTGGCCTGACTGTTTGATAGTTCTACTTATTGCTCCCACTCAGGTAACCTATGATACAACTGGATTTCTGGAGAAGAACAGAGACCTATTGCACTTGGATTCCATCCAACTTCTATCCTCATGCACGTGTCCTCTTCCTCAAATATTTGCATGTCATATGCTCACTCAGTCTGATAAACCAGTGGTTGGTCCCTTGCACAAGTCAGGTGGGGCAGATTCCCAAAAGCTAAGTGTTGCAACAAAATTCAAGGTACATTACCTCCTTAATCATAACGTGATCAAAAACTTCATTTTTCACAAAAGAATCTAAGTGATGTGTGATCTACAATTGATTGCACCCTGTAATCTATCACTCACGTGGGGATTCTTACTCCAGAACCGAGCTCACAATCAGAAGAGCGTGGGTGGTATGGTATCTATCTACTAAGTGAGACACTAAAATTATCAATGAGAAAATTCACACAAAACAAGATAATTTCAGAAAACAAGGCGAAAATCACTATTTAGGGATAGTTAGGGTCCAATTCATCTCAATCTTAGCTCATACAATCAGGCCTGTTTTTAGTTCAGCTTTCAAATTTTCCATGCCAATTGATGATCAAATTCACAAAGTTAGGTTAATTCCAATCCTTTAGTAATTTTACCTATCTGTTAAATTGAAATTCCTAATTCCTTAGGTGAGTTCAATTAAGACGTGAATTATGTCTAGGAATTCAAAAGATCATATAAGAATCAAATCAAATCCTTTGATAATCAATAATTTTGTTGTTCACTTCAGATCCAAACAATTCACCGATTTTTCTATTGTGAGAAAAATAATAAAATCACTAGATAAATGGCCAAAATGGGAAGTGAAGCAAACAAACAAATTTAACAGGAACCATAGATTGAAATTGCTAGAAATGAACTACATGCGTTCAACTTCAACCTGGTAATCTGTTCCCTTGACCTAGACGTTTAGCAAAACATAGCAAAAGGAGAAGAGAAGTGACAATCCAAGACATGAAGCTGAAAATAGAATTTATTTCACAACGTCTTAGCCCCACAATCAGAGAAATGAGTCTCTTTACTTCAAAAAAGTGACAAATTTGGTTAAGACATCTCTTAATGGGCACCTGACATGTACACAATGAAAATGGAGTCTGTACATGGTTATATAACAGTAGCATTTCATTATTCAAGGTTGGTGTACATAGTGAAAGGTATGGTACCTTTATTTAATTGGAACATTCAAAGAACAAATAATCATGGTGTAAACACTGACGTGGCAGATGTAAAATCCCTTGGAAACAACACCATTGTGGCCACATAAGGCTTTCGGAGTGAACATACTAGTGGCTCGAATAACCAATTCCATCACTTTACTAATCCTTGGGGACATTCCTATGTCAACCCAACTGAAATACACGATTTGGATGAAACCAAGATGGAAAATTATTGAAATCTAAACTATGGGTATTATACGAAGTGTTGGAAGTCCCACATCGACTAGAGATAAGGCCAATTCATAATATATAAGTGAGGTGCAAACCTCACCTTACAAGCCGGTTTTGTGGGGTTGAGTTAGGCTTAAAAGCCCACTTCTAACATGGTATCAGAGTCAGGTTAGAGCCTATCCTAGCGAGATTTCTTGGACATTTTGTTCCACCCGACATCGGGCCGCTAACGGACCACCCACTAATTTCTTGTCTCACGCATGAGATGAATATACCTCGGCGTGAGGGGGTGTGTTGGAAGTCCCACATCGACTAGAGATCAAGCCAATTCATAATATATAAGTGAGGTGCAAACCTCACCTTACAAGCCGGTTTTGTGGGGTTGAGTTAGGCTTAAAAACCCACTTCTAACATGAAGGAACTAGTATTTACTGTGAATCTCTAGAATGTGGGAGAAATATGACATTAAGGCCTATTTACCCCTCAAATCCACTTATAGAATGGATTATAATACAATGAAGTGGGTTTATCACAAATGCTTTGGCAAATTAGTATTGAGTTTGTTCTCATTATTTCTGTCATTGTTTTGAATGAATAATAATTTATTCATGTCACATGACGAATAGTGCTTGTAACTTGGTTCAGCTGATAAGTAGAAAGGGGTACAGATACAAATATTGTAATCTTTTAGGACGAAAAACAAAAGTGGGTGGGGAATTGAATAAAATTTCAAGTGCTTAACCATGTATTATTTGGAAGTGAGGTGAATCGTCTTTTCCCACTTCTAAAAGCTACTTAAATATTCAATTTCATAGATATTGATCTTTATTGCACTTTATTGATTTTAAAATTATTTCAATCTGTTGGTGTCCAGGGCCAATTGTTCCTATTGATGCAACGACTAGAAAGCACTACTCCACATTTTATTCGCTGTATTAAACCAAATAATCTCCAATCACCTGAATCATATGAGCAAGGGCTTGTATTGCAACAGCTGAGATGTTGTGGGGTTCTTGAAGTAGTTCGAATATCAAGATCAGGTTTTCCAACAAGAATGTCTCACCAAAAGTTTGCCAGAAGGTATAATAACAGAGAAACCGGTGATTAAGTTGAATCAGATATGGTTTTGCACGTGTCTAACCTTTTTCTTATCGGTGCATTGAATCAGATATGGTTTTCTCCTCCTTGATAATGTTGCATCTCAGGATCCACTTAGTGTGTCAGTTGCCATTCTTCATCAGTTTAATATTTTGCCTGAGATGTATCAAGTTGGCTACACGAAATTATTTTTCCGAACAGGACAGGTAAATATGATTATTTTTTGAACTTTATACAACTTTTTCTTAGATCCCCCAAAAGATCTTCTACTAACTCCATGTGCTTTCTAAACCAGGAAATTTTGAGCTTTAGTGATTTGGTATTAGGTTGAATTATAATTTCTAGTTTGTAGTTCTATTTATATCCGCCATTGAATTCCTTTATGAAAATTGTAGGAGTGTCATTTATTTTAAATATATTCCAACTTATGATGCTTGACGGCACTGCAGATCGGTGTGCTTGAAGATACTAGAAATCGTACCCTCCATGGTATTTTACGTGTACAAAGTTGTTTTAGGGGTCACCAAGCTCGTCGTTCTCTCAAGGAGCTTCAGGGGGGAATCAGTACTTTGCAGTCATGTATATTCTTTTCCGCTACCGTATTCTTTAATTCATATGTTTAGTGCAAAAGAGTGATAAGAAATGAACACGCCTTGCCTATTCATGCAGTTATTAGGGGGAACAAAACCAGAAAGGAGTATTCAGCTTTACTGAAGAGGCATAGAGCTGCAGTTACTATACAGAAGCACGTGAAAGCAGTATTTGCAAGAAACAGAATGAAGAGTATTAGTGATTCGGCAACAGTCATACAAGCAGGTAAGATATTATACATGATAAATTCTAAGACATGATACCAGTTTTTTCTGTATGGGATATTCAAATAAAGGCCGCTAAAGATAACACCATTTCTTTTTTCAAGAATAAATGGGGAATGAAGCACAAGATAGTTTACATAAAAATACTATTTTTTGTTGGAATCTCCACACCATCTTTTCAATGGCGTGCTGTCAATAAATTTTCACAATTTTATTGGACCTACCTTTTGCAGTTATTCGGGGTTGGTTGGTCAGAAGATGCTCAGGAAATATTGGATTTTTGAAATCTGGAAACATGAAGGTATTCTCTTTCCCATAGTTTAGAAACAAAAATATATGGACATTTATGTTTTATATTATATTCGGCTTGTAAAGACACCATCTTTCTGACTCTTACAATAATGAACTCCAAAACAGATGAAAGAGTCAGACGAGGTTCTGGTTAAGTCATCTTTCCTTGCCGAATTACAGCGCCGTGTACTTCAGGCTGAAGCTGCTTTGAGAGAAAAAGAAGAGGAAAATGACATCGTTCGTCAACGACTCCAGCAATATGAGAGCAGATGGTCTGAATATGAATTAAAGATGAAATCCATGGAAGAAGTGTGGCAGAAACAAATGAGGTCCCTACAATCTAGCCTCTCCATTGCAAAGAAAAGCCTTGCAATTGATGACTCTGAAAGGAATTCAGATGCATCTGTTAATGCAAGTGATGAGAGGGATTACAGTTGGGATGTAGGAGGTAATCACAGACGCCAAGAAAGCAACGGGGCAAGATCAACGAGTGCTGGTTTAAGTGTTATAAGTAGGCTGGCTGAAGAATTCGAGCATCGGAGTCAAGTATTTGGTGATGATGCCAAGTTCTTGGTTGAGGTAAAATCTGGTCAGGTAGAAGCAAGTTTAAGCCCAGATCAAGAGCTTAGGAGGTTAAAACAAATGTTTGAAGCTTGGAAAAAGGATTATGGGGCTAGACTGCGTGAAACAAAAGTCATTTTAAATAAACTTGGAAATGAAGATGGCGCACTTGAAAAAATGAAGAAAAAGTGGTGGGGAAGAAGGAACAGTACACGGATAAATTGAGTTTTTCTTATTTGATGTTTTTCTTATTTTAAAGGTTCGGCTTTGGTCTATGCACTTTTTTTAGTGCATTGCCAATTATATATCCGAAAGTGAGGAAAATACAATAGAAAAGGATAGAGTAGGAGTGTTAGGATGAATGAATTTACTGTAGTTGGGTTAGTTGTTGCTAGCCAAGCCAAGCCAAGCCACCTTTATTAGTAATGTCTGCGTGAGATGTATATGGCTGATGCCCATTGCTTGTCAAATTTGTTGGCCCTCCAATATTTGTAAAAATTGATATTCTTCTTTATGATGAGAATCCATATCTATTCATGTAATTTTGTTATTGCACAGAGAAGAGGTAATCTAACTATCATGTCATTTCATATATTCTAGATTTTGTTTTTCCCACTAATTTGATGGTTTAGTTTTCCAGAAATATCTTACATAATTCACTCCATCAAATCCAATAAAACACTCCAAATACAAAATTTTATAACTTCCAAATATATGAATAGTGAATTTTGGGCTATACAACACGAACACTAATCAGCCTTTAGCCTTTAACGTTTACTTCTCCGTTTTTTAAGAACATTAATATTTTTTTCTTGTAATTATAAAAGTCAACACTTACTACCATTCATTTTATTATTATTAAAAAAGAAAACTTTTACATACATGTATGCATGATTACTTCAACGTTTAAAACATGTGAAGAAATTATGTCCATATTCTTGGGCACGGATCTTTAGATTTTATAATTTGTAAGTATATATAGTTTTGAATTAATATATATTTTATAAATTTTATAGCGAAGATAATACTTTTTAATTGTTATATATATATATATATGTTCTCTCATTTTTTAAATTTATTGTAAAATAATGACATTATTTCATTGTTTTAAACAAATATTCAATTTTCGTTTTTATTGACGAAATTACATCATTCGACTGAGTATTTGAATAATATTAATCTTAAGTAGTTTTTTATTCAGTATTTTTTTGTTTCAAATAATTTATAAAAAGACGATTTTACAACTAAATGGCTTTTTCAACCTATATTTAACATTAACATATATTTGATCGGTTCTATCACTAATTTAAACAATATTATCTTCCAATCACTAATTATATACCTATAAATAATTTTCCAAGATTTAAGAAACGCTATTTATTTTTGAAATAAACATTCTAATACAACTGTTTAAATATTTGAAGGTATTTTTCAAATCTCAATTAGGCTTTTTTAAGAGTAACATTAATTTTTCGTTAAAGAGTTTCAACGTTAGGATTGAGTTCACTGATTTTAGGTTGTGATGCTCGTTTAAAGCTTTTATTTTTATATTTATAGAATAACATTTTCTACTTTTATGTTCTATAACATCACAGCATGTGAAACAATTTGACCACATGGCATCTCCTTTCTTTTTTCCTCTTAAATGTCTAAGAAATTTATAAAGTTTTTAATACATGACATAATTAGTAACAAAAGTTTTCCTCTGGAAACATCAAAAAAATCGATCAAAATAATTTTCAGAGGACTAATATATGTTACTTCTTATCAAGGACTAAAAACATATAATTGGTAAGGTTTTCTTAATGTAAATAATTGTCATATAATTCTATTGTGTCCTCAAATAACCATGTCTAACCCAAATTCAAATATATATAAAAAAGAAAACATGCAGATTTTTGTAGTCATATTCAAAATTAAAATAAATATTTATAGTGGTTGATTTGAAACACTCAACATCTCCTAGTTTATCTTTGAATCAGCATATAATTACAACCTCCAAGTTAGTTCAAATTTGTCAAATAAAGCAAAATTAGTACTGACCAAAGCCTGGCCAGAATTTGGCTTGACCTGCAAGCTGAAAAGAAAAAAAAATTAATGACCCAGCAAGAAAAATCGGAAAGAAAACTGCTACTTTATAATTGAAATTCACAATTTAAAATCCAAAATCACTAGTAAAGGCATACCTAAAGGAAATTATGGGTAGATTCAAGCTTCCTTCCTAGTTATCCTGCAAGTGAACAAAAGGTAAGAGTTAGTGTCAAAGGCCATTGTTCTTGAGAAAAAATGGTGTATTGATGATAAAAGCAAGGATCAATCAATGTTAAATAGCATACAATACAAAACAATTTTTTTTATATGAACAAACAATAAATTAGACTTCATAAACTGGAAATTATTTAAAGGGAGCAATAAATGCCAAATTCTACATGTATACTAACATAATGGTTGGTAATTTTACCTGAAACAATATATTCCCAGGGCATTGGTAATTTCATGAATGACTGATGTGGCAAAATGCAAGTAAAGTGCCACTGTGTTCATAGAAACAGAAGA
>Ga0099822_1000339_pt1 | contig 40566 bp, 23 predicted proteins | sample CowpeawhiteBW_FD_76839 | JGI IMG/M metagenome (GOLD analysis project Ga0099822, IMG submission 76839) | Root nodule microbial communities of legume samples collected from California USA - Cow pea white BW | ecosystem: Host-associated > Plants > Roots > Nodule | place: USA: California | collected... | reverse complement strand
ATAAAAAAAATATATATATATATATATATATATATATATATATATATATATATATATATATTATCAATAAAATGATAGTTAATTTTTTTGTTATTAGAAAAAGTTGATACACCTATATATGTTGTATGAATATTGATGTTAAGTATAGTATACATGGGCATTCATGAGGCATGACTGAACTTCATTTATAGTGGATCGGTCACTAATAAAATTGAAATTATTATTATCCGCAATGAAGATAAAATTCACTTAATTTCACAAATCTCAATATTCAAACTTAATTATCTTCTGAAATATCAGTAATAGAAACATCATTAATTAAATAAATGGTAAGCAATGGCATCATTAAACATAGAGTTATTAGAACCTGTAATCTGATCCGGCTTCACTCAATTCATCACGAGTTGATGTCAATCCAATCCGACTCATTATTAGCAAGTCAAAAAAATCCGAACTCAGTAAACGGGTTGGCTCATGAACTAATTTAATTACAAAAAAATACAAGTTTTTTTTTTTTTCAATCAAAAGTAAATTCTAATTCTAATTAAAATCTAAATAAACTTCAATATAATCCAAATATAAATCAAAATCACAAAAATACAAATTATCTATGTGTTGACTAATGAAAAAAACCTAACCTCACCCAAATGCAAAGCCCAACTTAACAAAAAATAATTGTATGACCCTTTATTTGCGGGTTAGTTAGCCAACCCGGCTCACTACGGATTCAACCCGAGTGAGCCGGATTCTAGGTGATCCGGGTCAAAAATCAACCCATATTGAAATTTGTAAAAAAATTTCAACCCAACCCGAATCCGTGACGAGCCGGGTTGACTCGCGAGTTCTAATCCATTTTGACAACTCTAATTAAAAAAAAAAAGTTATTTATTTTGTTTATTTATATTTAAAATAAATGTATAGTTTTTATGAAACAGAAAGAACAATTAATTGTTCCCATTCTCCAATAAAAAAGCATTTAAATTAGTACGGTTAATGTCAGTTATACAAAATAAGAAGGAAGTGGAGCAAGTGACCCTGAAAATGGTTATGATTAGTAAAAATGATAGTTAAGTAGAGTAAATGAATTAATGAGGTATTAGGCATAGGAAATAAGAGAAGTGGAAAATTACTGAAAATAGAAGTTTTGTTAAGATGGTGCGGTTGAAGATAAAAGAGTAATTGTTGGGAGTGGCCGTTAAGTCCTATTTCTGCGCCTATTCTATTTAAGCGCTCAGTTTTTCACTCATTCTTTTCGCCACGCAAATTTGTTTTCTTTGTTCGTTTCTGATTTTTCTTCTGCACTGGCTTCCATCAATCGGTATTCAATCATCGATGAGCCGATGAGACTGAAACATGAAGAATCATCGTCACCCATCAAATTCCACACGTCAAGGAATCAATGCAGTACCAGCATTTTTGGCATCTCTTTCTCTTTCATTTTCTCCTTATGGTGCCTCCTCTTCTACATCAAGCTTCGCCTCGTTCATGGCACTGGAGGTAAAGGTCCACCCTTTTTCTCATCCTTATGCAACCATCGTATTTGATCTTCCTACGTTGCATGCCCATCAATATTTTTTTACGAGACATCAACATAATATGTTCTTCTTGGATGTTTTCTGTTGGAATTTCATTCATGGTGTTTTTGTTTTTTGTTATTGTTGATGTTGTTGTGCAATTACATATCTGGAATAATGATGATCATGTGCATGCGTACATATTCATGTGTGGCTCGCTGATCTTGCATGTGTTTTCACAATTGCAGCTATGTTAGAGTTAAATGAATCAGGTAGCTCCAACAATGTTAGTCAGAAACTTACAAAGCCCTTGTACTCACTTCCTGAAACAACTAGTATAGAACAAGTGTTTTTGCACGTTTTAGGAAATGGTAGTAATTTGGTGTGCAAAGTGCATCCTCCGCAAGAGGAAAATAAGCTGCAAGAAATATCTGATGGGAAACTCCAACCCCATTATGATGAATTCCAGAACATGACAGAAGGACAAGAAAAAACAAAGGGAATGGACTCAGCGCTTGTTAACATAACTCACAGGCTAGAATCTGATGGCTCTGTGTACAACTATGCCTCCGATTCCAAAGGTGCAAAGGTGGTGGCCCATAATAAGGAGGCCAAAGGGGCAACGAATATACTCGGTAAGGACCATGACAAGTACCTGAGAAACCCTTGCTCTGTTGAAGGGAAATTTGTTGTTATTGAGCTTTCAGAAGAGACCCTTGTTGATTCTGTGAAGATCGCGAACTTTGAGCATTATTCTTCCAACTTCAAGGAGTTTGAATTGGCTGGAAGTTTGAGTTATCCAACTGAAGAATGGAGCATTCTGGGAAAATTTGTTGCTGCCAATGTCAAGCATGCACAGGTCTTTAAACTGTCTGAGCCCAAGTGGGTGAGGTATTTGAAGTTGACCTTGCTGAGTCATTATGGATCTGAGTTTTACTGCACACTGAGTGTTGTAGAAGTTTATGGGATCAATGCAATAGAGCGAATGCTTAAGGATCTTATTGTGGCTTCTGTGGGATCTATTCCTGATAAGCCACCTGTGGATACTAACAGCGACACCCCTTCTCTGAAATCAGAAGATGGTCAAAATGATAAAAATGGAAAGAAAGTTGATACTAAGAATGATACCGTGGCTGCTGAGGTATCAAGCAATGATACCACTCGAGAATATGATGCAGAAGCGGCAAAAATGACAACGACCGCAAAATTGAATACAGATCCTGTATTAGAACTTAGACAACAGCTGAATGGTAGGGTGGCTGGTGACACTGTTCTGAAGATTTTGATGAAGAAAGTGAGGTCAGTAGAGGTTAACTTATCAGCCCTTGAGGATTACCTCAAAGAATTGAACAGAAGACAAGGAGCTAAAATACCGGATCTTGAGAAACAGTTGTCCAGATTATCAGAAAGTCTTGGACAAAGCAAGTCACAGATTAGAGATCTCTGGCACTGGAACACAAATTTGGTGGGTAACCCTATGCCGCAGTGCCTGTTTCATTCCTCTTTAAATTTCTCATCATGTCTTTTCTTTAACCAGGAAAAAGGAATATCTGAGGTTGAGTCTTGGAAAGATGCTGTCTCATCTCAGCTTAACGAATTAGCCAGAGAAAACAGCATGTTAAGGTTAGTGTAGTAGATCCTTTTGATAACTTTGATTAAAATCTATCTACTCCATCATGTTGTCTCATTGGAGAAGCTTGAAATCATCTCATTTTAGTCATTTCCAACCCTGCTTGCTCATTTTGTTGCCGCTAACATTGCATTTTGAAGTAGAAGATTGCTTTTACCACTGCTTGCTTTAGTGACTTTTCTCTCTTTTTCTGCGGTATGGTAATTGACATCTCATTTCAGATCAGATGTTAGAAAGATTGCAAGTAATCAAGCAAATATGGAAACCAAAGAACTTGCTGTGTTTGCAACGAGTCTTGTTTTTGTGTGCCTTGCAGTTCTCAAGATAGTTTCGATACACATGTTGACGTTTTCTGCATCATATAATGCGAATAAGGTGCTCCAGACAATTAGAGGATGGGTTACATTATTTGTATGCTGTAGTATAACAATATTCATTATCTTGTTTCATAGCTAGGCGTTCGCTTCTGCTGTATAGACTTGGATCATTGTAGAAACTTGTTCCATACATAGTACTGTTAAAAGTTGTCACGTAGTAAACCGTTTCTTGTTACTGCACTGCAGCATATAAAAGAAGTGATTCCAGATCCTAGCTTCACTTCCATAGGTTGCAATTGTGCAGTTAGATATTTAACTCTTTTCTTCAGTGGCTATTAAGGCCATTATTTGTTCGAACAGTCGAATAGATTTTTTATACATGACCAAGTTTTTGTCAGTGTTAATATTTGATATCCATTGTACATTTACAACGTTATATATACATACATATATATGTGTATATATGTATATGTATGTGTATATATGTATATGCCTAGTTGTCTTCAGTAACATGTGCAAAAAACTACCTACTTATACGTAGAGTCATCAAATACTTGTCTGCTAAAAGGAGTAAACTAACACCAGAATATCATTTTGCCATCTTAATAACCATGTCCTCCAAGTTGTTAGGGTAGCACATTTTAGTGTGGCGGCCATTCCATATATTGTCTGCCAGAATGGCATTCACTGCATCAGTTGGATGAAATTGATCCCACCAGATATGGTTGGAGGAGTTATTGCACGCCATTTCCGGTGATAAGCACATGATCCAGCCCTTGTACTTCCCCATTCCACAGCAGGCCTCAGTTGTGACGTTAAAGCCTAATTAGGGAACATAAAGCAGATGTGTGATGTTAAATGCTACAGAAATTGAAATTCATAAAAGACTGAGAGGTATAAAAACGAATACTAGTACCATAAAGTTCGTGATTCTTTAAAATATCCATGGAACCTTCAAACACGTCACAGAAGATGATATTGGCCTCAGGGAGCTCCGCAGCAAGATTTTCAACCATGTACCTTGTGAGGAAGTTAAACTCAACAGCCATGTCATTTATTTGCTCAACACATTCTCCATTTTCATTACCGTACTCCCACAGGTAGTGAGGGGCACAGCCAATTGGGGCAAGTCCCGTGATCACCACTTTCCTGACATTTAAGTTGTACAAGTTCTGTGTCATCAAGGATAACATATCAGATAGGTCAATTTCAGTTACTGTATGCAAAAGAGTCAAGAAAATTTTGAAATATGTATTAAAATTACATGAAATTTTGAACGTCTCATGTGCACAAAAACAAGTGTCGGGTTAATCACGCTATTATTCAGAACAAAAATTGTTGACTGAACTAGGTATGAACAATCCAGGTAAAACTGAAAAATTAACTAAAATTTAGTATTAAAAAACAGAAAGGTAAAGAGTTGGTACTACGACTGGGTTGAGGTAGGGTGAAGAATGAAATGAAAAATTGGTTTCGTAAGAAATGTATCATGACCTTATTTTCTATTTTCAATTACAAAACATAACATTTTAACATAAAGTAATGAATAAACTAAACTTCCCTATTTCTTAAAATTTAAATGGACTTGCTTTCTTTGGCGGTGACCATGGGCAAGTACAGACTTATGTATGTTTCACCATAGAAGTCCTGCATGTCTGACACGCGAACATGACACCAAAACAATGCATTCATGGATGAATATCATGATTTTTTTGAAGTATAATGAATGACTGAGAAGTTAAATTTAAGCACTGTTTTTACCTTTATCTCTTGCCAGAGTGAAGATGCCAAGAAGTGGTTGAAATGCCAGGGTAGGTACAAATTATCGACGTTGGATACATTGAGCAAATAGTAATGAATGTAGTCGTTGATTCCAATAGAAATATAAAAGACAGAATTGGATACGATATTGGTTGCAGCATCCTCGCCCATGCTCAAAATGAACTGCTGAAAAGTGTCTGTAAATTGCTGAATTTGCTGAGTGAGGGAGATATGCTGACCCTGAACCAATTTACACATTAGAATTTGAACTAATAACATCTTCTGAATTGCGTGATCATGATTAATCAGAAAGAACAAGAATCGTAGAAAATTGAATGAAACAAACCAATTCAGAGCCACTAGAGAGAATGATGCCAGCCCCTGCAGAAGCATAATTTACCCCATGAATCATATCATCCACTGCCCCTGTCTGCCCAAGATAACTTGGCACAAAGGGAAGCCCTAGACGCAGAGCTGATGCAAAAATTATCACAAATAAATCAATCTAATAACATTTAATTTTAAACCAGATATAACATTCAATAAGAATCAAGCACAACAAGGGGAAAATAAAACATGCGTGAATTAGAAGGCTGTGAGTGATAAAGAAAGGATCTTTGTTCACCAAGATAATCGACAGGGATCCTTCCGTTGGAGAATCTTCCGGTGGGTTGGTGGGTGTCGAAATCTCTTCCATAAGGAAGATGATCGGCACGTGCGAAGGTTCCAAGGAAATTGTTGGTTCCGCAATCGACGGAGGAGTCTCCGATGACGAACAACGCCGGCACCAGAGAAGAAGAAGGTGCAGTTGAGGGGCTGAGACTGAGTTGTTGCCGGAAAGGAGGATCTTGGAACGGGAACAGTGTTCTTGATTCTACAAAGGTAGAAGATAGTATTACAGTAGATACTAAAAAGTACACAATAACGTTCATACTCATTATCCTTCAATTTCCCATGCAGAGATCGAAATTTAAGCATTCAAACTCTCCAATGTTCTCTTATTTTGGCGGGTAACCATAATATATGTCAATCTCAATACACCCTTTATAAATCTCAGGCCCGCAAGGTAGCCCGCTACAATAATTAACCCGGCCCACACAACTTCTTCGGCCCATGAGTAGGGATGGCAGGTTGGACCCAACAAGTCAGTCCGTATTAAAAGAGATGGATTGAGTTGAAGATTTTAATTCGTCATCCCATTTTGATCCGTCTCGTCTATTCTGTCATGACTCGTTCATCCGTTTTAAAAAATTAAAATAAAATAAAAGTAATTAAAAAAAATAATTTTATATTATATTTTTTAAATATGTAAATATATAACAGTATTATAATTTAAATCATCAACACCTATAAATTAAATTTCAATTATTAGTTATAATTGAATAATTTAATATGTAAATTTAATAATTATTTTAATTTATCTAATTAAAAATATTAACTAATCAATTAAAAATTTTAAAAATATTTTATTTGATTAAATATGTCTTTAATAATAATTTATATATAAATATAATCAAATTTTAAAAATAAAAATTTTAAAAAATTAGAAACAAATTAAAAAGTTAAAAAAAAAAATAAAAAAAAAAGAAAAAAAAAGGGGATGGACTCAACTCAATACAGGACGGATTGTGATTGTTGATCCGTTTCTGTTTAACGAACCAGTCTGACCCAGCCCGTTTTTTACGAACCACGTATAGGCCGGACAGTCTAGACTGATCCGTTTTATCACCCCTATATGTAAGCAATGTGACATTTTTTTTCGGTAACATAGGGAAAAGGCATATACAAAGCAACAACGGGACTAAATAAATAATACAGAACAACATATTTTTATTCAAATTAATTAATAATTTACATAAAAAAAAAAGACAAAGATACACTGTATAACAGTATCTACATGACACGTGTGCAACGGTCCACCGACCATAACTGCTCCGCAAACTAAAAACACATTAAGGTCGGTGTTACCCCAAAGAGAATTATAATAATCAGATGCCATTTATTTTTCTGGTGCTGTTGTTGTGTAAGGAAAATCCATACTTTTTTAATCAAATTTCATAATAATTTTTCTATCTCTTTAAAAAAAATAAATGAATAAAATAAAAAATAATAATAAGACCGTTCATAGAGACCGAAAGTTTGGTTCATTTCAAATGGTTGATGATTGAGACATGGGGGCAGACCAGTGGGACCAAGGGCACATGAGTTGCAATGATCGATGCTACAGAGTAAAATTAATGAATACTTATTTATGTTACTAAATCACATTATTAGTGTACCTTAAACGGCACTATGAGTCATAATGCATGGTATCATGGAACACCAAGAAACATGATTTATTCCAATTATTTCAAACGCCAAAACACTTTTTACTTTACAAACTGCAAGCGATGAACGTGCTCAAACATGATTTATGGTATTGTATTTTTCAAATTTTCATACATTTAATATATAATTTTAATCGTTGGTATTAGTAAATGTTGAATTAATTAATGTGAGAAAAGTAAACAAAACGCTCCAGGTTACAAAATAGAGTGTGCAGTATCTAAAAATGTTCCGTGTCACAGGTGAAAAAATTTATAAAAGGCCAACGGTTAGAATACCGTTTTCTCCCTTTCTTTTGTTGTTGTTGGAAAGTGAGGAGTTTATTGGAGGAGATAACATAGGCGAAAAAATCGCCAGGAATTAGTTGAATCAATTCCTGGGTTTTCCATTTAAGTTCTCAGGCCTCTGACGTTGCTCCTTGATTCTTTCCCTCTGGTAAGAATCCACTCTCGATCGCTACCATTCATAATTCAACCTTTCCTACGAGAGATTCGTTCAGTGTCCATCACCCTAATTTGTTCATACATTTTATACGACAGACAGCACCTGAATTTCCTCGTAGGCATGGCGTTTTTTCCATAAAAAATACGTTTTTTCTCTTCTTTTTCGTTTTTTATTTTCATCTATTTGGGTCTTTTCGATCACTTTGATTGGAAGACCTTTTTTTTTTTTTTTTTTTTTTTTTTTTTTTTTTTTTTTTTTTTTTTTTTTTTTCTTTTTTTTTTTTTTTTTTTTTTTTTTTTTTGTTTTTTCGATATCTTTTTTTTTTTGTCTTTTTTTTTTTTTTTTCTTTCTTCTTCTTCTTCTTCGTTGTAGATGGGTTCCTTCCGCTAACGTTAGCGTTAACAACTCAAGCGAGAAGGACTTGAGTTTAGGGGAAAAGGTAAATAAACATAAACTGTTAAACCAACAACCTTGAAAGATGTCGGCTGATGTTGCTGTGAGACCGGCTCTGCAAGAATCGGTGCAATGGCAAGGGCATTGCCCCGGCGAATCTATCCTTATATATATAACCGTCGACGGTGCTGTGACGCCGATGCGTGTGTCGGAGTCTGATTCGATTGCTTCTGTGAAAATGAGGATTCAGACATGCCAAGGAATTCCGGGGAAAAAGCACAAGCTGGTCCATGATGGCAGAGAGCTTGCACGCAAGGATGCACTCATCAAGGACTACGGTGTCACTGCCAGCAATGTTCTTCACTTGGTTCTCCGTCTCTCTGACATGGTCTTCATTGTTGTGAGGACCACCGGTGGGAAGGAGTTTGAGTTTCAGATTGATCGACATAGAAATGTGGGGTACCTTAAGCAACGGATTAAGAAGAAGGGGAAAGATTTCATCGATCTCGAGGGTTGTCAAGATCTTTTCTGCGACGGAGAAGAGCTCCAAGACCAGAGCCTCTTCCGTGACTTCTGCAACGCTGATAATGGTGTGATTCATTTGGTAGCTCAGAAATCAGCAAAGGTTGATGCCAAACCGGTTCACAAGGATTTGGAGCTTTCGGTTGTTGCTGATGACTCGGATGTGGGGGGGAATCAGGTGACGCAAAAGACAGAACCACCAAGTGGAGATTTCTGGTTGGAACCAGCTTTTGTGAATCCTAATGTCAATTTTTTTCCTTTCCTTTGGGACATCATTGGCTCCACATTCAATGGTTTGAAACAAAGGAATCACCCTATCAGGTCCTCCGAGGGCTCTGGTGGGACTTACTTCATGCAGGATTCAACAGGTATGGAGTATGTTTCGGTTTTCAAGCCCATTGATGAGGAGCCAAATGCGGTGAATAACCCACAAGGCCTACCAGTTTCATCCAATGGTGAAGGTTTGAAAATAGGGACAAGGGTGGGAGAAGGAGCGATGAGAGAAGTTGCAGCATATATATTGGATCATCCAAGGTCTGGACCAAGGTTGGTGTCTGGAGAAGCAATAGGCTTTGCCGGGGTTCCCCCAACTGTTATGGTCCAGTGCTTACACCAACAATTTAACCATCCAGACGGGTTTGAGTGCTCCCCAAAGCATTCAAAGGTGGGTTCATTGCAGGCTTTCATGAAGAATGATGGTAACTGTGAGGACCTTGGTCCAAGGTATTTTTCTGTGGAGGAGGTGCATAAGATCACCGTGCTCGATCTCAGAATGGCTAATGCAGATAGACATGCTGGGAATATATTATTCAGGAAAGATTCTGATGGCCGCATCACCCTCATTCCCATTGATCATGGCTACTGTCTTCCAGAGAAAGTAAACATTCTTCATCTTTTCTTCACAGTTTCATTCCCCTCCTGCATTATTTTCATTCTCATATCTGATACAACATAATGTGTTTGATAGAAAAGAAAGAATCTTATAATGTTTGTTGTGTTGTGTGTGGTGCAGTTTGAGGATTGCACATTTGATTGGCTTTACTGGCCACAAGCACGACAACCTTATTCTCCTGACACAGTTCATTATATAAAATCTCTGAATGCTGAGAAAGATATAGAGCTTCTGAAATATTATGGGTGGGATGTTCCGGTAGAGTGTGCTCGAACACTCCGCATCTCCACAATATTATTGAAGAAAGGGGTTGAGAGAGGTCTCAGTCCCTATGACATTGGAAGCATTATGTGTAGGGAAAATATGAACAAGAAATCTGTAATCGAGGAGATTATTTGTGAAGCTCAGGAATCAATGGAACCTGGTATGGGGGAATCTGTGTTTCTTGAATTTGTCTCCCAGATCATGGATTCTCGCCTTGACAAGCTTTCAAAATAGACTCTCTCGGATTCATAGTTATATAATGTAATAACAATAAATATATTTGCATCATCATAACTGTGTATGCACTCCATATTTGGATGTGACTCGGGTGTTCTGGTCATATAGGTCTCAACTGAACCTCTTTCTCATCTCCTCTCATCCCTTTTTCACTACTTGTATTGACCTTTTGCAGAGGTTGAAGGGTCTCAATAACATGTATTCTATTCAAATTTCATATATTCTAGGTTTCTGCGAGGGTTAACAGAAGTTGCATGACTTGTGTACATAGTTGTAATATGTTAGCATATTTTACTTTTCAAAAATATGCTTCATTTTTGTCATATTTTAGTTATGAACCAGACATCCTACTGTCTGAAGTTGCCTTTGCCATATTTCCTCTGTCTAATTATTTATTTATTCTTTATGCTAAGTCTTTTCTTCTCTATCAACTTAAAAAACATCTTCTTTAGGTTTTCTACATTTATCTTTTTAATTTCTACTCATTTTGTTCAGTTCATACTATAGAGACACTATAATATTGAAAGCACTCGCTTGTCCTTCATAAAACATTTTATATTTTCGATTGGCAGTGCTTCATATTAACAACCATTAGTCATTTTCAGGATCTAAAAGAGAATTTTTCGAAATTGTGATTCAAAATTTGAAAACTTACATCTATTTAGAGAACACTTGTCGGTTCTTTTAAAAATCAAAGAAACTTCAAGAGTGGTGATTAAACCTTTTGCATCATGGGATATAATGGGATGGTCTAAATAATACTAATTGTTAATAGAGTGGTTAAAAATAATTGGATTACTAAGCTTAATTAAAACATCTGAATTGATTTTTATAAAGATTGAAGTGAAACTGAAACTGAATTATATTTGTGAGATTTAAAGAAAATGTGATTCAGAAACATAGATATTCAAAATTACATTACATACAAGTAAAACATAAACATATTTAATCACAGCGAGAGGCTCAATAACTGTAGTAATTAACTAACCTACATGTGTTTTGTCATTAGTTTATCTATGAAATTCATAACATAACATTTTAGATTATAAATTGTTTTTATATATAATCTTCTAAAGTATTTTTATAAATATTGTTTTATCAATTTTAATTGTATAAGTTCAATTTAAATTGAATTCTTCTAAAATAAATATTATCCATAATAATAATAATAATGGGTCATTAAGATAAAAAAAATATAGAAGTAAATTAATTACTACAAAATAATCACCTTCTCAAAAATGAAGTTGACAAAAAACTATGGGACCACTCTAACAAATCCCCCAAATCAAATATATGAATGACCCTAAGATCTGAATCGGCCACTCCATACATATAAATCAAATGAACCGATCCAATAACCTAGATTCGAATCAAATAATCAACCATAATCATTCACTTTCATGCTTACAAGTTACAGTAGGAATGGGACCAGATCTTTACCTCACTTGTTCATTCATGTCTGATAAAAATGGCCTTTGGTAATTCTTCTTCATAACCACTCCAAAAAGAAAACCATTGTTCATCTTCTTTTGATCACATTTGATGAGAAACTATCTCCCACTACTACCTGAGATCAATGTAATGAATAAACTTCTTCAAACCCAGAGAAAGTTAATAGACACTTTGTCATGTACTGAAACATGAGTGAGTTCATAAATTTAAAAAAATGAAGGGTCCACTGCAAGACAAAAAATTCCACGCAAATAGAATTGGATTGAAGGCAAAAAAACAAATAATCAAATAACCAGCATGAGCTATGGTCCTACCCACCTCTTCACACGCTGCAAATTTCTACACACACTCCATGTGATTCTGGCTTTTGTTTTGTTTTGTTTTGTTTTGTGTTGCTTTGATTTGGTGCATGCATCATCTTCATCACATCACTCAGATACTTCCTCTCTCTCCAAGTCCAACACCGAGAGCCATGGCGAAGCCCGAGAACCGCACGAACCTGGCGTCGTGTTTTGTGGCCACCATTTTCCTCATCTTCCTCCTCATCGTGGTGTTCCTCCTTTACTTCACGCTGTTCAAGCCTCAGGACCCCAAAATCGCCGTCAGCGCCGTCCAGATCCCTTCCTTCTCCGCCACTAACGGCACCGTCAACTTCACCTTCTCTCAGTACGCCTCCGTCCGCAACCCTAACCGTGGCACCTTCTCGCACTACGACAGCTCGCTCCAGCTTCTCTACCACGGCGCACAGGTCGGCTTCATGTTCGTCCCCGCCGGCAAGATCGCCGCCGGCAGGACTCAGTACATGGCCGCCACGTTCACCGTCCAGTCCTTCCCCTTAGGCCCCGGGCCCACCTTGGTGAACGGGCCCGGCAATGTGGGGCCCACTTTGGAAATGGAGTCGAAAATAGAGATGGCTGGGCGCGTGAGAGTGTTGCACCTTTTCAGTCACCACGTGGAGGCCAAAGCTGAGTGCAGGGTCGTCATCGCCCTCACCGATGGATCCGTGTTAGGCTTTCGTTGCTAATTGCTAATTTTTTCTTCTCATTTTGTTTTGTAACCGTAAAACTATTGTAACAGTAGGGTAATCACATTAGTATCAGGAGCTTCATTCATCTTCCAAATTTTACCTTGAACTTATTTTTTTCACAATATATTCGATCAGGTAAATATAATTAAAAGAACAACTGTCGAGGTGTTTTTTTCTTACAACATAAATATAATCGGAAAACTTAAAGATATATAATATGTTCCTAAAGTGATGGCAAGTAATTTTAACGAGAGAAAGAAAAATCTTATTCAAATGGCGTAAAAGCTCAGATTAAACTAATACAAATGTTAAATACCAGTATATTTTACAACCACCAGAAGAATTATTAGTATTGGTAGAGCTAGGAATCCAAGCTTTCACATAGTTCTATATGCATCCACCAATAAATCACAACAATCTCAAGAATATTTAGTTTTGGTAGTAGAGCTAGGATTCCACACTTTAAAAAATTGACTTGAAATGGAAAACCAGAGATAGCACAACTCAATTCACATCTACCAAGCATTATATTACAACTACAAGAATGATTAGTATTGGTAGAGCTTGGATTCCAGGCATAAGTCGGGTTTCCACCATTGGTGAATCCCATGAGCTTCTCTGAAATCTTGTGAAGGAGTATGATTAACAGTTAGAGATGCAGAAGGAATGAGGTGAAGAGGTTCATCAGATTCCTTCCCCAAAGCACCCATCAGTAGACAACCAAGGGAGGTTTGGGTGGCTAATTTTTCAATGGTTCCTGCACCAATTTCCTCCATTTTTGTTCTGTGCTCAAAGTATCCGACATACTCACAGCAGATAGGGTCAGATGGATTCACAAATAAGCATGGAACCCAGGCAGACAAAGCAGAAAATGGATCAAAGGACAGACTCTTCTTCTGCTTAGCCTTCATAGCAATGGCAAGTCCTGCTGTTACTACACTGCCAGCAAATCGAAGCCCGTGTTTCAATTTCTTATCCTTAATTCTCTCAATTGGAGCAGATGCATATGGAGGGTTGAACAGAAGAGACTGAATAAATACGCCTGTCTTGGCCATGGTTTTCCCAATCAGCATTGCCATTGCTGATCCTAGAGAGTGACCAGCTAACCAGATATTTGAACCACCCACAGTAGCTACCATGTTTCGAACAGCTTGGATAGCTATCTCAAAGCGTGATGTCTGATGAAGTCCATTTCTCACAAAGTGGATATCCAACTCAATGTCACGGGAAACTGAGTCTGCTTTGGTTATAGTCCCTCGGAATGCAATCACATAACATGGACTTCTGTGTGAAGTGTCATTGCATATAGATGTTGGAGGCTTGAACTCATAAATTGCGCCAAAGATGGAAGAATCAACATCGTCAACAAGTGTTCGAAGCAACTGAAAATGGAAGAACGCCCACCAAGGCTGTGCAAGAGCATTTGGACCTTCTCGTCGATCTTGTCTGTCCTTTTCTAGAACATAAACACCTTGGACCAAACTAGCAGCAACTGACTTTCGATGATATGCATTATCCCTATGCATAATGGAATGTTCTATTGACTATTAACAAAACCCACCAGCCAAAAAGAAAACAGTGATGGAATTTTTGGAATTCACATAAATTACAAAAGGGGTAAGTAGACTAATTTTTTACATAGCAAGAGTAAAGTCGTTAGCATACATATAAAGTGAAGTCGTTATGCATTGCTACGATCTCTTCATAAATTTTTTAAAACCGAAAATCAGACATTTAAAGTAAAGGCACTATGCATTAGTCCCTTCATAAATTTTTTAAAACTAAAAATCAGCACGAGTAATAACAATTTCAGCTTTAAGAGTCGTCGTGTACCGACTTCCAAGTAAAACCGTTTCGAATCTAAGGATATTGGTGTTTTATTTTTTCTTTTTATAGTAACCTTTTTTTTATATTTCATGGTGTTCCGACAAACACATTTTGATAGGTATTATATTTGTTTTGGAAAATACATTCCAAAGAAAAACTTATTCCAAAACACATTTCATACATCTAGGAAATCTCATGGTTACTTGGATGTCACTCTGATGACTTCTAAAGATGAAGTCTTTATTAGGTGTGTCAATTTCTAGTTTTAAAAAAATTATGAAGAAACCGTTGCATGATTTGACTTTGTATGTGGTTAGAGTCCTGACGAATTCATCCCTATTGTGTAATAAATTAGTCATCTGATCAGCCTATACTATGTACTCTGTAAAATCTCCAAAGAAGATACAGATATCACAATTTATTTGCAGATATTTTGATGTAAACATAAAATTTGCAGTAATGCATAACACTGAAGGCAAATGAACAAATGCACAACACTGAACAACTGAGATTATGTAAGAACAAAATGGGAACAAAAAAAAAGAAAAGACTAGTTAGAATATTTGTTTAAAGATCTTACCAGTCAACACATGTTAAATGTAAGGGTCCAGAGCTATCAAAATATTCCCTCTCAGAGGCCATTACACCCTACAGTTCAAGAAGAAAAAGAAGTATGACCAATAGTCCATGAAATCTCCCAAACAGCAGAGAGAAAGAAAAAAAAAAAAAAAAACCTAATGGTAAAAAAAGAAAAAAAAAAAAAAAAAAAAAAAAAAAAAAAAACAAAAAAACTCCCAAAAAAAAAAAAGAAAAAAAAAAAAAAAAAACATCTTATGGTTCAAATTGTTAACAAATAACACAATTCAACAACTGAAAAACCATTATCCACAACCCAATGGCTGCATTACATACATAAGCTGCAAAATAAATGAAGATTAAGAAAAACTGAAAACTGAGATCCCTACAGAACAAATACCCAGAATACACAAAGAAAGTTTTTTGGCACTCAAACTTCACTCTTGTGAAGCAAAGTATGTACTCCTGCTCAATCAATAACCTTCCGCACACACAATTTAGAGGCAAAAACCATCTTTTGTATTAAACACATGCCAATGCCCATTCAGCATTTGACTCTCCACGGTTTGATTCGCCCAAAAATTTTATTTGTAATTGAGATTCAGCTTATATAATAAAGGTAAAAGGGCTAAAAAACTAAAATAGGATATAATGAAGAAGAAAAATAAAATAAAATGCAGGAATAAATGGTAAAGGAAATTGTGTGAACCTTGGAGAAGAGAAAATCAGGGAAGAGATCCCAGAAGAGATTAATTAAGATGGAAATGAAGCTCTAATGGCGAAGTGGTTTATTGGTATTTGGTAGCAGAAAACTTCAGATCCAGGAAATTACTGAGGTCGCTTTCTGATGCGAAACATGAACCAATCTATATATACACTCACTAGCTTAATAATTCATCATGGCACTGTGCTAACTAATTATATAAATAAATATGTATTAAAAATATATTATATTTAAATTAATATACGAAATAAAAAATTATCGCAACAAATTAAATTTTAATTCGATACGAAGAAACAGCAGAATAAAAATATAGGACAGAAACTTTAGCTTCTATTAAAATAAAACGCTACTTTGTATTTCTATTTATATATAATTATAAGTAATTTATTTCAAGAAAAATGTTATCTTTATGCAATCACATTATATTTAAGTTAATACATATTTTAATAGAAATATAATTAACTTGTTTTCAATTAAACTGTCATCAAACTTAAAAAACGATGCTTATTTTCATCTAAATTTTTTATTTTACATATATATATAATAAATATTAAATAAACTAAAATAAAAATCCAAGAATGATTTTAAATAAATAAGTACGTATGCATTATAATATTATGTACAAAAATATTAATTAATATAAAAGATAATTGCATAAATAAAAGTGAATGAAATAAATAAATAAGTTATAGTTAGTGAAAGTTAAAATAAATGAGATGAAAATGGTAGTAAAAGAGCTAAAATGGAGATGCGGGGAATCGAACCCCGTGCCTCTCGCATGCGAAGCGAGCGCTCTACCATATGAGCTACATCCCCATTTTGTTAATTCTTTTAACTGCTATTTATTTATTTTCAAACTTCAAACAAATCAAGTGTTATGTTTTTCTGTACTCCATAGAACATATAAACCCATATTAATATTAACAGAGAAAGTAAAATAAATATTATTTTCACATTAAATTTTGTGTAGATGGTATCCAAATTTATCTATGTGACAGTAAGGATAGCAGTAGCTGAAGAATCTACTTCAAAACCCTAACACGAAGAGGAGGAAGAAGAACAGTGAATTTCTAAATAAGGTGTTTTCAGCACTTTCATACTTTCCGCATGCAACCCATACTCTTTGAAATACTATTTATATCCTTATGGTGATTCTAGTTCATTATTTTGGTTGACTTTTTTTTTTTTTTTTTCACTTTAAGTTTTGGATATGTTTTGGTTTACACAATCTACAATTTGAGAGATGTTTCCGATTACAGAATTTAAAGATACAGTAGATTAAACTAGTTGGAAATGTTTGGAATTATATAATCTGATATGCAAAAGTGTTATATTTATGTAATATAGGATTGGATAATACTTTCAGTGTCTCTTCACACACAAAATCTATAAATATTTGGAATAAGATATGAATCTCTTAAATTTATCACAAGTTAATAGTAGAAATAGTATTCATAGCAAATAAATTATAAATACCCATAATTTATAATAATTTTATAAATATATGGCCGACCATATTAAATTTATAATAACTAAATGGTAAAACTAATATAGTATCAAATAAATAATAAATAAATTACACACATCAGTTTTATTATAGTATTTTCATAAAAATCAGGAAGAATTTATTAAGTCTTTTGAATCTATGATAACTCAATTGTAAAAAGAATATTAGTATAAAATAATAAGAAATACAGTATATTGAAATATATCTTACATACAGAGAAAAAAAAAAAACCCTTATATATTGGTTCTCTGATCTTGAGATTCCAAACATAAATTCAACTGCAAATTCAACACATATTTAGGAGAAAATGTAAATGTACAATCTTTGCATAGATCCAAGGACAACACATCTTTAGGTCATTAAAAAATTTCATGTGGAATTACATTACACAATTTAATGTAGTCTGTTTGGTTGTTTGTGGGTATACAAACTTTCTGATAGTAAAAGATCTTTACACACCTCAAAAAAATCAAACAATTTTCAGACTTTCTTTTCATTTGCTTGTTATCATCCAAGCATTTTGTCAGTAGTTAAAAACAGAAAAAAGCAAAATAAATATATAGAGCGCAACCATGATATCTTCTTCTGCATGCCAGAAGAAAAACTCTTCCAATATCTCAAAGAAATTCCAAGAACCAAGCTTCTCCAACTGCAATGTCATTGGTCTCAGTCTCAAATCTGCGTGCATGTTGGTATAAAATGCATAAAGATGAAACAAACCACCAATCTTCACCTCATTCAATGAGTCAGACTGCAGTGAAGATGCAGCCATGGACTAAAATTTTCAACTTTTGTTTTCTTATTGTTGCCTACTTGACCGGCCAGCTTCAGAATCTTTGAAAGATGTGTTACCATATGATCTCCAAACCCCTTTCCGGTGTCTCCTATTCTCAGTTTGATCCATGGTGTTATTTCTAGTCATGCTATTTCCTTGGGGTTTCTTTTGAGAATTTCTTGTTTCTTCTTCAGAATCAAACTGTGATCGCTGCAAAAAGGGAATAATGAAGAAATAAATACTCTTCAAAAGTTTGTAGAGTTACACCAGTCAGATGAAAATGCAGAAAATACCTTGGCAGGATCTGAGAGGACTGCATATGCCTCTCCAATTATTTTGAAAAGTCTATCAGCATCTTTGCATACTTCTTCAACAATATCCTTCCATATCTGATCATCTCCACTGTCGCTTTTGGCCAAAGATTGGACAGCCTACATGGTACTTAAATAGTTAAAATGATTTCTAATGTATATGAGGAATTAACAAAGAGAAGAGACTAATCAAACAACCTTGTCTGGGTGATGTCTAAGTGCGGCTTTGTGATAGGCCTTCTTGATTTCAGATGACGAAACAGGTTGCTCAACTCCTCTGCCATCACAATCTGAATCAGCAGATGCCTTAAATGATTGATAATATCAAGATAAATTTGCAACAGACAAGGCTCTCTAATGACAGCATGTTATTTCTGTCACACATTAAACATTACTTCCACTGATGACAAATTCTAACATAAAACTTGTTTAGTTTATCAACCTAGACATTGAGTTTATGAAGATCTGATTCTCTGATGTTCTGGCAATTATGAAGAAAGATTTCCCTACATATACAAAAATGCTGGCACTTCTGTTCTCACAAACAGATGATTGAATCAACAAAAGAGAATGGAGCTATACTGATTAGAGACACTAAGTAATGGTAAAGAAGTATAATTATTAGTAGAAGAGCTTACAAAATGATGTACACATCAAGTTGTATCCCCTTTTTGGCTTCCTCCTCTATTTCGGAAAGCCAAATTTGGTTATGTTTCAAATCATTGGTATATTTGACAGATCTATCAGATATGCCATGCTGATTGCTATTATCCCCATTATCTTTCATGAGAAGAGAGATAACTCTCCTTATATCACTCGCTGCTTGGTCATAATCTCTGATCATCTCATATAAAGTTGCACGCCTGGAAAGTGCCTGGAACAGTATATATATAGATACATTATCCTCAAATCGTTTTAACAAATGTGAAGATGAAGTACTAATCCAAACAAGTTATTTAGTATCCTGTAAAAAACTAGTATTTGAAAAATGCTAAAAGTGAAATGTTACAGCAATTGAGCCAGATTGAGGAAGCTTTAACTTTTGAAAAGCAAATGTGCCACTTATATAACCAATGAGAAAGCAATATCATAACAAGTGACAACTTTTCATTTTTGTTAGGAGATAACCCTATGTAGTTTAATCCTGTATATGTCAATTTATCTCTCCTTGTGATATCATTCTCTGATCTAAAAAAAATTAGTTTCACTTGAAGAGAGAAAACCTTCAAGTATCTTCCATCAAGAGCTATGGCCAGATTGCAATCTGCTATGGCATCAGTAATTTGACCTAATGCTTTATATGCAGCTGCACGGTTACCAAAGCAGACAGCTGTAAATGAGCGAGACTCCACATTACTTGATAAAGCAGCTGTATAATGTTCGACAGCTTCCTCATGTTTTCCTGTCTGAAATGCTTCATTCCCTGCAGTCTACATTTGAATACATTTTGCATTAGTCCTACCATAAGAAATTTTCATGCTACAGTAAAACGACAAAAACAAATCAACTACAGAGAACGAGTGCTTTGAAGATAACAAATTTAGCATTGTAGCTTATAAATGACTTCTTGTGTGTCCTTTGACAAAAGGGAAAAGTTGTATCAGACAAGAATAGAGATGCAAAAAGTTCTGTTATTACTTCCCTGACACTTATGAGTTGTGACACAGTTCCATGTTAACCAAACAAGATGATGGTATACAAAAATCATGTAAGAGATATCACGAAATGCAGAATAAGCTAACCTTATGATGCAAGAGCTCACGTACAGTTACAGCTAGTGGCATTAGGGACTCTAAAACCTTGCTTCCACTCCTGCAGGGACATTATCAAAGCTGATATCCATATTAAAAATAGGTATCACCATCAAAATATGTCCATCTTTTTATTCCTTTTCAATGTACTTTTGAGGATCGACCGTAGAAAGGTGAATGGATCAGTTTTCAATGTTAATAATACTTACTTGTTCATGGCTGATACCTTGTCCTCTTGTTCCTCCAACAAAGAAAGACCCTCTTCAAGTTTTCCTAGGTGAAAGTAGGATTTGAGCATCATTGAGCACCTCCAGAACCTGAAATAGAAGCCTTTTGAAAGCTGTGCACTGTCCAGATCTGTCACTATGCAATCAGCATCCAAAGGATATGAATTCTTCTCGGCAGAACCAAAGGTTTCATCACACAGCTGAATCACTTCCTCATATCTACATAGCTGACAGTTAAAGCAAAAGTTATCCAACACAGGCTCAACTGCACAAACAGCTTAACGCTGACTTTGACAGTTTTAGTAAAGTGCCAGCATATTATAAGACAGAAATGCAGACCATAAAAAGAGCCTCTGCTTTCATTTCAAGCAATTTTTCAAAGTACGAACTTATCGCCAATGCCTCATTTATATGTTCCAAAGCTTTTTCTGCATCAACAGCTGTTCTTCTTTGCATAAGTTCTTCAGAATGATTGATTAATTCCGACACTTTCTGCCATCAGTTAAAGGTTGTTATCAGTTCAGGAAGAGAGAGGTGAAAAAGAAAAGCTAATGATCAATGCCATCCATTTTCGAAATAACTGTAAACTGTCAAACCTGCGTCTTTTGCAAGAGATCAGAGGCTTCCACGACAATTTTTTTATCTACACCAACATCAGTGTCTGACTGCATGCACATCTTGGAATACTCTGACGCATCTCCAACTTCTCCCAAAGCAAGGAAACAACTTAAAAATGATGAAAAGAAACGAATTGAGGGATACATCATCTATTTTAATTACTAAATATTGAGCATTTTAGTTGACAAATGCAATGTGCTTAAACACGCCACCAACATGCTTTATCCTACAGCAAACCAGCATAATACAATTTTCACAATATCAGAGATACATATAGACTAAATAGAACATTTAACCAAAAGTCCTTTTGAAATTTTATGAAACTTTCCACCACAGCCAGAACATCTCCAACATAAGATTATAAAAATTAAAACAATGTAATGGCTGGAATGCAAGAACTAGGTATCAATATCGATATGCATATTACTTATTTAGAAATATTACCATTTTGTATCTTTTTGATTATGTTTTCCTACATTCAAAACTTGGGTTTGTTTTCCTCTCTCTAGTTGCATTTTTCTGTTTCTCTACTTTTACAATGCCTGTTCATATCTAATAATTTCCTTTGACACACTATTAATTTTCACATTGTAAAACCCTAGTTGATGCCTACTTCAATTTACCCTATAATAATGAATACAACATCATAAATCATTAATCCGGAGACTCTGCTCAGCAGGCAAACAGACACCAATCACCTATTGCCTGTAAATCACCATTACCATCCATCAACCATACCCCCATTGAAGCTTCAATCCAACTGTTTTCTACCCAAGATTCACTCAAGAAAACACTACTTTTAAATGTTATATCGATATGCCTTAGCCTAAATAATTAATTACATACAACTTAAATCCCTATCCACAAAGATTTGAATCAAAATGGGACCTTACTTTGCAGCTCTAAGTTGCACCCTGAGGAAATTTGGATCAATTTCAGCAGCCAGCATACAATCTTCTATCGCATCTCTCATCCTACCAAGAGACATGCGTGTGGCAGCACGGTTGCTATAGCATAGCATCAACGCCCGGCGACATTTCTGAGATGCTTCATTAGAAGCACAGTTAACTCCTTGTGTGTAACAATCCTCAGCCCCAGACAAATTCCCATTTTTATAGGCTTGGTTTCCTCTGTTACAAAGCATATCCAGTATCGTGAGTATGCTATCAAAATGAAAGTAACTACTTAAACTTTTTGTTTGCTTGCATCATGCAAGTCCCATTTTCCTGAGTGTCCACTTTCCCTATAAATCCATTATGTAATGTCTATCTGATACAAATATTTTAAAACTAAGAACATATCATATAACCAAGTGATAACAAGCAAACTAAAAATATATGTACAAACTAACCTGAGTCGCCACTTTTCACAGGCCTCTTCATCTGCAATGGTTGAAGCAGAAATGGTAGCAAGTACCTCCTTTATCCCTTGCTCCTTATTCACCTCTGAACCCCTTGTTTTATAATGAGGAGAAGATGCTTTAGTTTTCTGACCTTGCTCGGGTGTGAAAGGAGAGGGAGTTCCAGAAAATGGTGAGCCAGTCACCGATGATAATGAAATAGGAGAGGAGCTGTAAGAATCAAGATAACTTTGGCCAGCTTTTGCCCAATTCATCTTTTTGGGAGGACGTTTCTGGCTAGGTGATTGCACTTCAGCAGAAAACGTGAAACCAATCCCACTCGTATTTCTTGAACCTGAATCACAATCAAGAAGGACCGAGCCATCACCATTGTTTGTTATACCCTCTTCATCATTCGCAGACTTCAAGCTTTCACTTTCAATCTTATCATTCGGATCATCATCACCACAATTACTATCCAAATCTTTACACTCTGAAACATCCTCCTTTGTCTCTGTTTCTGTACCTACAGCTTCACTTTCATTCTTATTCAACAACTGATGAATGCGTGTGTTGTTGCCAATCCTATCCAAACCAAGACCAGATGATTCTCGGGATGTCACATAGCTTTTTGGTGACATGCCCATCTTTGTCTTCCAAAGAAAGTCATGTCCCTGGAGAGGGGTGGAAAACTTCTGTTTTGCTCTACTTTTATTCATCCTAGGGGTGCCACTTTGTTCCTTCTTTGCACTGAATTTGAATTTATCATTAGCATCACCAAAGAGATTAGTCTTGATTGGCGGTGCCCTAAACTCAGGTAACGATGACCCTGAAAAAGAATTGCGTTGTTTGGATGTGAACACAAATCCATAATCTCTTTGGTCTTTGCTCTCTTCAATTTTCAAGTTGGCGATACCCTCCGAAGCCAAGTTCGGTTCTTTTTCCATTTCAAAAACCGCCTTTGGGGATCACAATTAAAGTTTCATTTCCAAATTTGAAACGATTGAAATGTGGCGAAGCGAATCGGTTCCATGGCGCGTGAATCTGCGGAGAGGTTACCGGGGCCACACCGGGCGGGTCATCGGAGCTCCGGCGAGGGTAAAATCGGAGGCACAATTAACTGTGCTCATTCCCTTTGATCAGAGTTTTGATGGCAATCATTCACAACAAAGAACAAACGAAAACTGCTATTAGGATTTTTTGCCAACCATAACAATGAAGATGAAAAGACAAAAAGTACAATTTTTTTGAACAGACAGGGTATGTTCCGATGTTATTCAATCATAAAATCATTGTTAGTAGTATATTAATAGTAAAAATATAATGATAATTATCTAAGAACCGTTAACCTAAAAATAAGCACTTTCTGTCTGAAATCTATGTGTAATGAGATGTGAATTCAAAAATAAAATGCAACGGAATTTGAAAATTATTACTAAAACAGTGTAATAACTTAATACCAGTTGGTGATAAATATATATCTGCAAAAACGGGTTTATAGTTAACAAGACTTTTTTTATTATATGATGATGATATATTTTTAATAATAACGTACATAGTTTAGACTAATAATTAATATAAATATGATTTTTAGTCACTTCTTTTATTATATATGGGTTTAGTAATCGTTTTCTTTAACACAATACAAAAGGTTTTAATCTTCCAAAAAAATGTGAAAAAATATTTAAAAATGAATAAAATAATTTATGTATAATTTTTAAATATTTCTTTGAAGAAAAAAAACACCTCATCGTGTAAACTTGACTAGAAAAAAATAGTTATAAGGTATTATTTTTTAATAAAACTAAAAATAAAAAATTATTTAAAACATTGAATGATAATTAAATATATCTTACTATTTTCACAGAGGAAAAAAGTTTTAAAAACTAAACCTTGAAAAATAACTTAATTAAAAAAATATGCTCAAAATCCAAACAAAGTTTAACTATGAGAGGAATTCTTAAACTCCTTTCTGTACTTGTCAGATTATTTTTTTATTACCGGAAAATGTTAACCGATATCCTAAAAGTATATAATGAATAACAGTTGATTTTATTATTTTTAAATTGAAAATTAAAATAATTGATTCTATTAATTAATTATATTATAAATTTATATAATAAAATTTATGAATACAAAAATATTTTTTAAATTAATAATTATTAAATCAAAATCTATTTAATATTTCAGTTAATAATGATTTTTTTAAAATTTAATATATATTAATTATATTTAATCAGTCTTTTTAGGATATTAATTATTAAAACTCTTTATTATTAATTAAAAAATCATTATAATTATTAACTGAGGTGATTGGTTGCAGCATTTTAGTTAAAGTTTAATTATAAATTTTGAGATTGATAAGTTTTAAATTTAAACAAATGTCTTCATAATTTTGTTTAAAATAAATACAATAAACATATGTACAAAGAGAAGTTGTCCATATGTATATAATTGTGTCAGGTTTAAAAAAGAGTGATGAATATATATATATATATATATGAATCTAAGTTTCACATTGACTATAAATAAGAAAGTAAAACATTATATAAAAATAAAGACTCATAAACTCATTATTTTAAGGTTTTTTGTTAAAAGTGGTATCAATGTTTTATATAGTTGGGCTCAGGTCTTATTTATGTTTGTTCTTCCCTAATGATATTCCTTCTTAAAAACCTAACATATATATATATATATATATAATTATTTTTACATAAATTATTATTTAAGACATAAAAACATTCTTTATAGAAAAAAAAAATTGAATTGCAAAAAGTATTAGAAATAGTTTTTGTAATGTATGATATGATGCACTTTAACGAAGTGTGGAGGGGCAAAGAGAGGTTGGTGGAAAAAAGGGTACTTCTATCTTCTTTTTCTAACTTTCATTATATTATCACGTGTTTGTCTCCTTTTTAGGCTGCTTTTTAGTTTTGGCTTCACACTTTTTTTCACTTTTCATCATACTTTTCTCATCAATTTTATTTAATTTTCATGTCATTAAGCATTTCAATATTATCACACCAACAAATATAATTCACATGGACCCATTTTCATCATCATATCATATAATAATAATAATACACATCAATTTTTAGGTCTTATGTCACTCACTCACAATTGGAAAACACCAAATCAAATTTTAAACTTGCCTCAAAATATAATTGCTCAATCAATAATTCGGATATCACATTTTTTTAGATTTAGTCATTTTAATTTTTTACATGTGTGTGTGTGTTTTTTTTTTCATGGTAAATAAGTATTTTAGTTTTAAAAAATTATTAAATTTAAATATGTAGTTATTTAAAAATTAAAATTGTTCTCATATGAAAAATATTCATAATATATAAGTGGGATGCAAATTTTATCTCATAAGTCAGTTTTGTAAAATTGAGTTAAACTTAAAATTCAATTTTATTAAAAATATTAAGACAATTATTTTAAAAGTAAAATTGGTAAGATAATTGTTTTAATTAAAAAATATTACCACTTAAAGAATAAATTAAACAAAATTATGTACATGAAAATAAAAATTTCGCTTTATAAATAAATATTTTATCGTGAAAATATGAATTGACATTATATACTTGGTTTTTCCTTTGAAACTATTTTTTAATGCAATGTTTCATCCGATTTTAGAGTTAAGATAGTTTTAAACACAAAACACACTCAACTAGAATCATTTCAATTCAGTAACAATTATCTATCATTGCAGCTTTATTTTTAACATTGATGATTTGACCCTTAAGTGACTGTTTAAGCTTGACATAAAAGTAATTAAATATAATTAGGTTAGGTAAAGATAAAGATCCCACTTGCAATTTCACTATCTATATTAATATGTGAATAAAAATCCTGAATTAATTAATCTACAATTAACCTTTTTGTTCATCTGGAGTGAATTTGATAAATCAATTTTCTGTAAATAAATCTTGCTGTGTTCAAATTTTATCTATTTCATATAATTTTTCTTTTTTAGAAAATTTTAAGTGATCATATAATAAAAGTAATGTGTACACAAATTAGGGAAATATTTATTGGGCCATGATATCAAACACTTTCACATTTATTGGGCCCTACATATGATAAAAGCCTTGGTCAAACATTGAGAGGCTCAAAGTTCAAAACTGAATAGAGTTATAAATCCTAATACAAAAGGAGGATTAATTTTTTTGTAAATGATTGAATTAATTTTACTATTTTTTTATCAATTTTCATTTATTTTATATCTGATCAGATCAATCGAACTTTACAACTCTAAATATTTTTCTATTTATTACTCAAATTTACTCTACAAAAATTCAATTCTTATTTTTACTTGATAATTTATTTTTTCAAAACACACCACTAAAAAATGTCATTAGAATTTTTTTCAAATTATTTTACACGAAAAATACTTTGACAAATAATATTATTGACCATAATCAACTTGACTCGTCAACTCGTCACACTCATTGAATTGATTAAAATTTTATATTTTCAAATATAAGTCAATTTGGACTTAGTTTAATTAATTTATGGATTAAGAATATTTAAATCAAATTAAAAATAGTTAACTCATAATTCATGAACAATAATTATTTACTAATTATTTTTATCCAACCAAGTTTCAAAATTTTTGACTCATCAAATTTGTTATAAGTAATAATTAATTGTTATCTTCTTTTTTTTTTTACTTTTTATTAGAAAATACATAAAGAAAAAAAAAAGGTTTTGTTTTCGAGTAAATAAACAGTAACAAAAAATAGAGATAAAGTTGAAACTCTTTAATGAGGCCAAATTAGAGATAAGAAAAACATATATCCTAATGAATAAAAGATACAAATGATATGCTTAAAAATACGTGATGGAATGTAGTTAAAAATATGATTAAATATATTTTCCTTCTCTAATTTTGGTAAAAAAAATTGATTTTAGTCCGGACAAATTTATCACATAACAAAAATCAAATAAATAATATGAACCCTAAAACTATTTTTTACCAAAACATTAAAAATAACAGTTTAAATAAAAATCTAACATTATTATCTTTTGATTGAGTGATAACACATCACTTATATTTTCTCTTAATATTTTATCCCTTTTATGATGTGACTTCCAAAGGAATCAAGATCAAAGTGATCACTGGGAGTAAGATTTTTAGAAGTGAGTTTCCATGGAGTGATTTCTCTTTTCTTTTCTGCACTGCACCAGAGAGAGAAAAAAAAATTGAAAATGATGATGATTAGGGCAATTAGCAGTAAAATAAAATTGAACCCATGAAAGGGTTGCAGAAGCTTTTAGAAAAGCTGCAATGCAAGGCTAAAACAAAATGAGCACTGCGTAGAAACTACCATAATTTAAGGGTATGCGAGGACAAAGAGGCTCTGCCATCCATAAAACTGAAAGACTGAGAAACAAACATTTCAATGAGTTTGATGGTGAAAGGAGTGTAATGCTCTCTGTACAATATTTTGTTCAATGTCAGTCACCACCATGTGACAGCACAGGTGAACCCTTCTCTTTCTTATCCCCACCTCACATGTGGGTCTTCCACTACCAATACCAGACAAATCCTATTTCTTTCCATTTCCAACTTCTCTCTTTCTTTCTTTAATACTTTCCTTAACTCATCTACAATGAACCGGGACTATATCATATTCCAACTCTATCTAAAGGTTAACTAACTCAACTATCTTCAGTACTATCTCATCAGTTTGATACTAAACTGAACGGTATCTTATCAGTTTACGGTATATAACAGTTTACAGTATATAAGTGAATGCAATCCTTATCTGATCTTATTTTAGAAATCGATTTTATAGAATTAAGTTAGACTTGAAGTTCATTTTTTACCAGATTCGAACTTTTGTAATTTGATAGGTGCAAATGGGTATAGTATAGTCAACAAAAGGACATGTTTTAAATATTGCATTATGCAAGGCAAACAAAACCAACAATGGTCCCTTATGGTGAGTGGTATTAAAGAAGTGAAAGCGACTAGAAGGAGCAGGTGTTAAATCTTGTACATGATGTAGCTTGAGAGCATTAATGGTAAGTGATAGGCAATAGTGAAAACTAATTGGGGGCTACAGGGAGCAAGCACTCTTCCCAAACCGGGAAAAAAAAGAAGAGTGGTAGAAGCAGTAGAAAATAGGAACTAAATGGTAGACCAAGTTTTATACATTAAGCTAAAGTAAAACAACAGTACTTTGTTCTGCCTGAGTCTGGTGAAACATACACATCTATAGATAATTTATGTGGAGAGGAATGGGAGTACAACAGAAAAAGGAAAGGAAGGAAGAAAAGAAAAACTAGTCTTATAAACTAATATGTCTGTCCAAGTATGCAACATGTATCGCCTGCTGTTAGTAGTATGTATTTGATCATGGTGGTGATCTCATTTGATTCTTCTCTAGAGGATCTAATCTTCTGATCTAGGTGTATTTGGCTATACATCTAGAAGATTCTTCTATAAGCTTCTATAAATCTGCAAACAAACAAACAGAATCCTTATCAGACCATAAGAAAAATCATGAGATGATGTTTACTTGTAAAGAGCAAACCATTTTTCCAAGGACAGGAGAAGGAAACCAGAAACTTACCCTAATAAAAATTATCTCCAGCTGGCCATTTCTATTCTTATTACCTACAATTCGAAATCTTGAAGAACAAAAAAGAAGACAACTTTGTCAGAACAGAACAATTCTGTCCACATTATTATGCAGGAAACTGACATTATTCAGAGAGCAACTAGCAGCAGTACCTTGAATTGTAAAGAAAACTAACGAGAAGCCAAGTCGCTAGACGAGGTTGCTGGTTCTAGCTTGTCATAAGAAGATGAGGTAGATGAAAAAGCAGCACTGTGGTTCACCTCTGCCAATGTAGAGAAGTCAGCATGATAATCTCCAGCTGCTTTTGTTGGTGAAGCAAAGAGACTGTCAGGGAGAGCCTGCTCCACACTTCTCAAAGGCCAATAGAGGATCATGAAAGAACACAATATCAAAATTTGAAATGAAATGCACATACCCTCAAGCAGAAAAGATTTAAAAATGAGGAAATGATGCTAAAAATGCTGCACCACAATCAATAGAGATAAGATCTAAAACAAAGTATGCTCATACTTATTGCTAAGATCCACGTTTTTGGTATTTCCACTATCCTTTATATTCGCGCTCTCAGAATCATCTAGCTCAACTTCTTTCTGCAACTGCTGCTGCTCAGATGCAACACCTAAAGAATTGGTAGAAGTGAAGCTGCCACCATAGCCTGTCATTAAAACAACAAAGATGTAAACTTTCTATAACCTTGTTCACTAGAATGTGTCATTGGCTACCATCAATTGATTAACCTGCAATATCTCCTTTAATGCTATCAGGAGAGAGACCTGCATCATTAGTGTGACCATGAAGTTGATGGGGCAAGACCAGAGGATTGCCAACAGAAAGACTGCGTTGGTGATGGTGAATAGGATTGTTCTTGAAGTCGGGTAGCTGTAGGTTCTTCAGCCTTCTTTCTTGAAGTTCAAGGACTTGCTGCAATTCAGCCTGCTCTTCAATTCTTCTTCTCAATAAGATATCATGTGGGTTATACAACATCCTTGACCCTGCATAAAAACAAAGTTGGCAATAATATAAAATGAAAGGAGCATGAGAGATTTAAGGTGTAACTTACAAAATCCACATATAAGGCAAGAATTGTCCAAGCCTGATATAAGAACTATATATATCAAGTTGATGTAGAATGTCAAAACACCCTCACCAAACATCTAGAACAGAGACAAATGTGAGTGATCCAATAACAACACCCGATCCCACCTAAGAATAGACATCTAAAGCATAAAATACAGGTAACTCAATGAAAGATCTACAAACACTCTTAGAACATCTTAATATTCGGGCGGCCTAGGGTACAACTATATCCGACAAACTGGTTTGTAAGGTAATGATTACCCAAGCATTGTGAGGATTACATTGGCCGCATATCAGTTTATAATTGATGTGGGATCTTAACACATCCAAATAACTAGGACTGAACATCCAGAACATGTACAAATAATAGGATGATAGCCTTTATATAATGTTAGAATTTAGACAGCAATACCCAATCAATCCTACAAAACTAACTTGGAAGGTGAAAATGGTCTAAGCCTTAAAAGTGCGACATTGTAGGATTTCAACAATGTCAATAGGAGAAATTTGATTACCAAGATGGAAATCATATGGTTCTTTAGAGCCAAATCCAGAAGGGCTCAAACACGGTGAAAGATCTCCTCTCTCTAATTGCTGTTGTTGATGTTGTCTCCTGCATAAATTAGTCAAAACAGTATAAGTTTAAGAATAGTGAGATATACACAGAGTAAAAACATGATGCCTACTTACTTGTCAGGGACTTTTCCCTTCTCCTTGTAGGGCTTGACAAGTACACGTGAATCACAGATGAAATGAGGATTCCCTTTGGATAATATGAGTCTCACTGTCTCCGGATAGACAAAAGTAACAAACCCAAACATCCGCTTCTGCTGATAGGGAATTCTCACATCTTGAACAGGTCCGAATTTGCTACAAAGGAACAAAAGTAGCCACTCAATGAACTCCCTCTATTTGGATCCCAATGTATGTGTGCATCAAAATGTACAGAAACAATAAGAACTTGCACATGCACAGCCACTACTGTGTTATATGTAATTGCAAATATTAACTCATTACGCAAAAGTAATGACAATCCAATCATTACTAAGAAGTTAGTCCACACCATTACAAAGACACTTAATCTAAAATAATAATAGCACAAAATATCACTACTTTTAAACTGCAAACTTCTCCACCCAGTTTCAAACCCTATACTCTACACATGCCTACATTTATCTTACTCAACCATTTATCAATTAACATATCTTTCACATAAAAAAAAATCTAAATTAAATCCTAAGTTTTCTTAAACAAACACTGTCATTCGGCATGCAAAAGATTATAATAAAGCAACGGTATAACTTTACATCAGACATCAAACTTTAAATCAATGTCAAGTCTAAGAAAACCACTTCTCAAGCTTTCTTTCAAACACAATATGATACATTACAATGTAACAGATTATGACAGATATTTCATACAATGAAACTAAAGTTTAAATTTAATTGTAAAAGCATGTATACCAACCAAAGATGTAAATTTATAGTTTGAACAACACATACTAATTATTAATTAGTATATTCGAGATTGTTTTATTTAAATATGGATTGAAGATTGATGTAGATTATTTCCTTTGACAAACCGATGGTCATTTTTAAGCTGAAAAACTGCACAACTATGTTGATCGAGACATGCATGCACATCATTCGGTACTGATCATGACTTGTGATAAGTGATCAATCACTATTAAGCTGTGAACTTCCGTATTCGCCAAAGCTTCCTAACAAGAGAAACTGAGCCATTTTATCTTTAAGGGAAAACACATTGAAGTGATACCTGAAAATATGGGATTAACCCAGTCTCCTCATGGGAGACACATCATGGTCTGGAAAGTTTATCGCCTATAAAAGACAAACTCTAAATGTTACACATACAACATATGACTTGAAACTGATATTCTAAATTCAGTAACATCATGACCAATGATTACTGAGTCTAAATGCAACAGACCCTTAATCCCCTGCCACACACAAATCAATAAAGGATTGCGAGTTAAATCAGTATCAGAGGCAACCAAAATCCATCTCCTTTGGAGCTTCCAACAAACAGAAAAACATAAGGAACTCAACCAAAAATATTTGAGACGTGCACACAACAAAAATGGTCGAAAACCTGGATTAGTTAATAGCAACAATGGAGACCGGACACATTACACGTCTGCAGTACAATGAATGTTTCACAACTTGACACTTTTCGGTGCCACCGCATTTGTGCACATGTTATGGCATATTCTACCTGAAGTACTCCGAGACATCTTCATCTTTGAAAGTACTTTCCGCAGGAAACGTCAAGTAAATCTGTCGCGAGGCCGAGTTGGGTTTGTCCCCAGAAATTGCGGCTAAAAAGTCGCTCCTTTCAGGCCTATCCCAGCCAAAGTTGGAGAATTCTTCCCCCATCATGAATGCTGCTGCTGCCCTGAAAAGCAAAACGAGAATGTTCAACAGTTAAACATCACTTTACAGCGAGAAAGGAAAAACAAAAATAAACACAATCTCTTCGAAACTGTGCTACACCTTTGAGACTCCTGCATCAAAAACTCATAATACTTCTCACGTGCGGTTGCAGAAGGTCCAGACCCCAGTCTCTGAAGCTGCGGAACCTTGAACCTGGAAAAATCTTCACGCTGCTGTTCCATCCCCTCAAGCTTACTCGGAGAGCCAACAGTGGCATCCAGTGAATCAGTGAAAGCAGCATGAAGAAACTTGCAATTGGTGCCATTTTTACAAAACCCTCTAGCAAAGTAGAGGCAGGGCTTGTACCCAAGTCCAGGGGCAGCTTCTTCACACCCAAAACCAACATCACTCGCCGAGTAACTCCTCCGGTGCAAATGTGAGTCCCCGGAGTGCCAATTGTGAGCCCCGACACCCAATTCAAGGCGTGGATCGACCAAATCTTCGTTCTTGGAGGAGTCATTGAGGAAGGGGAAGTACTCATTCACCTGCTGCTCGTCAACAAAATCACAATCACCGTTGACACGCGGTGAGAGTGCTCGGATGTTGTCGTAAGAGAGTAAAGGAGTGGACTTTGGACTAATGGGGTTGTTGTTTGGGAAGTTCCAAGCGTGAGAGTGAGAGGAAGGTGAAGATGGGTTTCTGGCGAAGTCAAAACCGTTGGTGGGTCCTGCTCTGGAAAACGGGTTGGTGGAGGAAGCAGTGAGTCTTGCTATGGGGTTAAGAGGGGAAGGAGGAAGAGAAGGAGAAGACGGAGTTGAGAGTGCGAGACCCATGTGGGTCTTCACCCTCAGAATGAGAGTGTGGAGCACAGGGTCAGGGCTACATGCCACACGAATGAGTTCAGACTCTTCAAGGTTAATCAGAAGATAACCCATGATTTTTGAAGCATTCTCAGGATCAAAATTTTTAATCTTGGAAAGAACCACATTTGTGGCTTCGCACGAACCCATCACTAACCAAACCTTCAAAGGTAGTCAACAAGAAATGAAATGGCGGAACTGTGGTGAAGACTGCGGAAAAAGAAGAAGAAGAAGAAAAGAAGAAGAAAGAACAGAAGAAGATGATGTTTTTGTTGTCTGTTACCACATACCTTAGCAGTAGCAGTAGGTTTTGGAGTCTAAGCATACGTTGAACAAACAACAGACTCACTCTCTCACTCACTCACTCTCTCTCTCTCTCTCTCTGTAATCTCTCTCCTATCTTCGGAGGGTGAGAGCGGTAGATTTCTCAGATCCACAACAGGAATGGATGGATAATCGTCAACAACATAAGTTACAATATGCCTCCGGGTTTTCTTAAAAAAACAAAAAACAAAACAACTTTTTCATTTTTTTTTCTAACATCGGAGAAATGTTCCTAGTAAAAACACCCCATTTTATCGAATGTTCTGCAGAAGTGGAAATATATATATACATATACATACATATATCTATATATATATATGTATAGTATTACATTAATTTAAAATGTATATATGTGCAGAATGAGAAAGGAGAGAAATTTATCAAGATTGTGAATTTGATATGGTTGTTTAAACTGGAAAAATAGTAATCGGTTTATCCATTTCCAAGAAAGTATTTTGAAAAAAATAAATGAATAGTTGTTTCTGAAACAAATAATTCCAAACAGAAATATTTTAAATTTTAAACTTGTTGGGATTTAAACTTGTTGGGACTTAAAAACAGTAAAAAAAAAAAATCTTATTATATGAGAAAATAACCAATTGATATTAGTTTAAATATTGGAATACAGAACGTTATGATTGGGCAGAAGAAAAAAAAATGCGACCTTTTTTCCTTTTGAAATAAATAGATCCGATGATTGAAATTGTGTAGTTATGAGTTAGTCAGAATTTAAAAAGTTGTTTTAAGCTACAACCTATCAACCGTGTAATATAGCTAAACACGCTATCGTACTAAAAAATGTTAACTCATTATAACACCTTTTTTTCTTTTGTTTTTTTAGGTGCATTAAGTTTTTTATTTTCTTTTATTTATAGAGGGTGGAATAATGGCCCACTTTTTGCTACTGTGTGTAATTTTTTTTTTCTTAATGTTATCAATGACTATTCGTCAAAAAAAAATCAATGATTGTAGGGTAATTGCTTGCATTTAAGACAAATGTTAGTTTCTATGCACAAATTAATTAAAAGTGATTGATTAGCAACATTTCATCAGAAAATATACATTGAAATTAGTAATGGTATTAGTTTTATCATTATTATTTAAATTAATAGTAGTTCACTGTATATAAACTGAATTCTCTCGATATAACATTAAAAAGATGAACTGAAATCAAATTTAGGCTAAACTATAAGTCATGTTTAATTAAATTTGTTGATTTGAATAAATGCAAGAGAAGTAAAACAAAAAACAAAAATCCGTGATTAGTGAGAAATTAGTCAGTTTGAGGATTTTTTTTTTTTTATGTAGATTAATTGGAGAAGCCCAAAACAGTGCGGGGTGATGTGATTCTTCCTAATCACAACAGGGTTATCCATAAACAATGGAGTTAATATTTGGAGTCTTTACCTCCTCTCTCAACTACTCCTTAAACTAATGAAATTATACAATTATACTTTAGAACATTACATATAAATTTAATATCTTCTTAAATATTAAAAATAGTCTTCAAACTAATCCCCTTGACATTAGTAAAATTATAAAAAAAAAAATTGATAAATATTTGTTATTTTAAGAACTTACTTAACTTAAATAGTTGGGTTAAATATATTTTTAGTCCTTGAATTTTGACCAAAAATTAAAATTTGTCTTCAGTCGAAATTTTGATAAATTTTGATTCCTAAACTTTAAAAATAAATAAATATAGTCATTTTGATCAAATTACGTTAACCTTTTTTAACTAATATGTTTGAAATCTACATTTTCTATAAAGTTATATTAAGAGTTCAGTTAATATATTATATTTTTCAATAAAAACTGGTTTACTGATTTACTAAATTGTTTCCACCAAGAATCAAATTTGTATACAATTTTATTTTAGTTTATAAAAAAAATATCGTTCGGATTTTTCCCACAAAAATACTCACTGAAAATTTCATTCGGATATATATTAAATATCCTTGAAAAATATTGCATTGTTTATCCTCATTGCAATGTTAGAAAAGAAAAGAAAAGAAAAAGATCGACATGAATAATCCAGAAGAAACATTCCAACTGGTTATTTTTATCTAGGAGGGAAAATCATTTTCCCAACTCTTCACTTTTTTATTTAGCTGAATAATGTTTCTCCTCACCTAAATCAATTAAAAACGAAGAAAAATGGTTTAACAAAAATTAGAGTAATATTTATGGAGAGTTGTAACATTTGGTACTAGAATTTTTTACGGAATAATTTGTATTATCAGTTGACTAGAAAATGAATAAGATTGTTTTGTGAGACGTGGATAAGCATCGTCTTTAAGAATTTATTTGTAGTATATCACTCAAATAAATTGATGATCCCAGAACTAAAAAGTTTGTAAAAATGAAGAGTGAATGTAGATATATAATTTGAAAGAGATAAAAGACATGTATTTATAAATTATGTAAGATTGATCTACACGAACAAGTGTTGTCATGTTTAGTTAGATTAAGAAAACTTTGAAGAAACGTTGTAGAGACTTTACAAAGAAAGAAAAGGAAACATTCATGAATCAATGTAGCCGAAAATCCTCCAATGTCCACAAGACCAAAAATTAAAAAAAAAAATCATGATAAGACTCCACATTTATATTAATCAAATCAAAATAAATAAATCAAGTAATAAATGTAGAAAGAAAGTCTAGACAAGGCCTACAATTTCAGGTGTGTGACTCAACTCCTTTATTAAAAGTACCTGAATAATCAATGTTTATTAATCTTTTGAGAGTGTCAAATCTAAACAATATGAAACAACGGAGGGGACATTTATATTTATATTTATAAACAAAAAAAAAAGCATTTCGTGCGCAATTAACAATTAATAATTGACAACCTTTTCACCATGTTAACATTTAACATGCATGCGCACGAAGGAAGCCATTTATTTGAGTAGTATTAAGAAGTGTGAATCACACGCGGGTTTTATAACTAAACGACAAACATCCACCAAACCCAAATATAGGTGTTCCATAACTCTTTTAACTTTATTAAGCCTTTACACGTAACAAATACCAATACTCATGTATATGCACGGACAGGTAAATAAAAAGATATGAGAAAAACATCCATAAATTGAAAAAACAAAAAAAAAGGGAAAAAAGAGGCTCCGACACAAACTTTAACATGTAGCAGAAACAAGCTGCAAACGAAAAGAGACCCTACGTTCCTCAACAGAACAACGTTAGATGTAAGAAAAAGCATATCCAAAACACGTTACTATAATGAAACAATTGAGTGTTAAACAGCAAACACCAAAATACACTAGCTAAAAGTTTAAAGCATTCAACAAGGGATGTATCCGATGAAAATCGCCAGCATCAAATATGTATTTTGCCTGACGGAAGCACAACTTCAGAAAAATCCTCCACAGCCATAGCAATAAAACCAAGCTGCTATTTAACGGTCCACACACATCAACACAAACATTTACTCAATAAACATGTCAATATCTCCTCCTGGGGCTCCTGGAGCGCCGTTCACGAGGTGCTCTGCGAAATGATAAAGTTAAAATCATTCTTAAACACTGAAAATATTTAGAGTATCATTCCAGAAAACCTTAAGCACATGACTAAGTTCTAGCTACCCGTAGTTCTCACCCGTGGTTTTAAGAGCAATTCAAGTATACAACAGAGTGTTCACACAAGGGGAAGAAACACAGGGTTAGCATCTGCCTAACACAACTAAAATGGGGAAGTTTTTTTTAAATATTGTAGTAAACAAGTTCAAAATTGGAACAAAGTGTTTTACACTTATCCACCGTCCAGGAAAATACACCATGTTTTCTTCTTTTTTTTCCTATCCTTTAGAAACATATAAAATATCCATTTTCATTTCTGTCGAACCTAAGAAACAAAGATATGCTTTACAAACTTTTAAGAAGTCATTTCAGATTGGCTGAAATAAATTCCACATTGGGAAATACCAAACCAAACAAAGTGACACTAAGACCAACACCGCATACAAAAGGGACTTTTTTTTAATGTTGCAAAACAACAAAATTTCTGTCAATATTATGTATCATTAAACATGTATAATATACCTAGCATTCTTCCTTCTGACTGACTCATTAATAGGTCCACTGCTGAAGGCCCAGTCAACATAAATGGTTTGGGTAAGAAGCTCGGATCCATTCAAATTCTCTATTGCATTTCGAGCTTCTTCAGCACGCTCGTATTCAATCAGTGCATAACCCTAAAATAAAAATGTTCATTAGTCCAGAAACCAAAACTTTCACACGATAAAGTTGCTGATGCAGAAATGTGATAAACAAAGTTATAGGAAGCAGGATAGCAAATTTGCATTCCTTACCCTTTTTTTTTTAAATCAAAAGGCAATCAATGTTGTTTGTACACAAAAGCACAGATGGCAGAAAATTTTGCTGGACGGGAATTAACCCTGCTCAATAATATTCTACAGAAAGAGACCCGTCTTCTGATAAAATGGACCAGTAGGGATAGAGGTGTACAAGAATACAATATAATAAAGATGAAGAACTAACAGTAACCTATACATGGCTAGGAAAACTGTATCTTTCTTACCTCGGAGTCTTTCAAACTCAAGACGTGAAGATGCTATACTTGCAGTACCATCAATTTATAAGAAAATAATGGAGGGTCACCCAATTTCAAATCTTTTTCTATCAATGGGAAACATATTAACAGCATTCCACAAAGTAACAGATTTGGGCCAATAATTAATCACCAAGACAAACAAAATTAATGCCAGTATAAGGATAGAAAAATGTGGTAAGCAAAGTTATGGGAAGAAGGATAGAGAATTCGCGATTTAAAAAAATTAATCAACGCTGTATGTACATAAAAGCCCATATGGTAGAAAATCTTGCTAAGTCAATAAACCGTGCTTATGATTTACAAAGAGTCTAAAAAGAGACTTGTCTTTTTAATTAAATGAAGTAGTTGAATGAAGGGACAGAAGTAAACAAGGATACAATGCAACAGAAATGGTGAAGAAATGACAATAACCTAGACAGGGTTAGGAAGAATTGTATCTTTCGTCCTTCACATTCTCTCAAAGTACAGACATCAGGATGGTATTGATCTTATACTTGCAACACAACTCCAACTGGGGAGGTGGGGTTGTAATTTGTTCCCACAAAATATCAGCTCTGGGCCAGTAATTATCCACCGAGTGAAACAAATTTCAAACCAAGAGTCACGACAAGAAAAATAGGAACCAAAGTAAAAGAAAAATCAGAACATCAAGAGTCAAATGACTCAAATCACCAAAATGGATCAGCGATCAGGACGCTGACAACACAATGCCAGATACAAAACAATCACAACCTAGTAGATCAAACATTTGTCAAGTTCCACTTAGGTTATAACCATGCATATAGTTGTCATGGTGTCAAGATCAATTACAATGAAAAGGGTGTTAATTGAAACGAAAACAGTCACGAAGTTATGTCAAAGTACAGTTAAATTTCACAGTAACAAAAGACAATGAAAAATTCGAAAGGCTTTATATAACCAGACAGTGACTATATAGTATGTGTATCCAATGAATTATCCTAATGACTACGAAACTCAATAAATCAATAGTAACAAAGAAGGAGACAAAGAAAAGGAAACAAAGAAAATAAACGAAAAGAGGAACGATGAGTTACTTTGACAAAACCAGTGCGGCGATTGAGATTCAAATGCAGGTTCTTAATTTCTCCGTATTCACCAAAGGCATTTTGCAAATCATCCTCTTGCGCTTCCTCGTGCACGCCGGTCACCAGAATGATCCATCCTTCAATGGCTAGAAGAAGTGAAAGAAAACATAAATAATTAAATTAAATTAAATTAAATAAATAAAAAGTAAAACCCTAACCCTAAGAGGGAGAGGGGACTGACATCTCTGTGGGCCAGGGCCACCCTCGGTGGTGAGGGAGTCGAAGTCGGAGCCAGAGAGGCGAGTGTTGCGGTTGGCGTCGGTGTCCTGACGGAAACCGCGACCCTTGGTCTTCTTGGGGGCGGAGAGAGAGGTAGTGGCCGCGGCGGTGATGGCTGATTTAAGTTTCGGGTGAGGCGGAGAAGCGTCGGCGTCGGGGGCGCCGTCCTCGTCCATCAAGTCATCGTCCTCGGGCTCGAAATCCAAGGCTTCTCCGTCGGCTGCGCCACCTTGCATTTTTGCCTCCGCTTCTTTCTCAACGCCCACAGTAAAATTGAGTTCTATGTGGGTTGGAGCACGTTTCTGCGAGTGATAGAGAGTGAGAGAGAACCCTTTTATATGCTTGCAATGGTAAAATCATTATCTATATTTTTTTTAATATTTCCTAAACTTATATATATTGTTTCTTGAAAAAAAAAATTATTCATATTTTTACTACTTGTCAATAACCTGAGATAAACCTTAAAAACCCAATAAATCATATCCATAAAGAAACTTTTTTAATTATCCTTCTAAATTTCAAAAACAGTTTTTACATCTTAATTTTTTTTATTTGTAAACTAAAATAGAAATAAAAATGAATAAAAGAATAAACGTTGGGAATTTTAGTCTAGAATTAGTTGAACCAAACTAACCATCTAAACTCCGTGATATCGTGTTATTATCTAAAACATATTTATATTTGGATATAAATATTTATCTATAAAACAAATAGGATTGAAGATATTTTGTGTCTCCAAATTATGACATCATCCTCTCAGAGTTTTATATTGGTCGGTTTCCAAACTGAAATAAATTGATATAGTTATTGTTACTAAAAGTTGTTAAGAATTTGTTAATATAGTAATTGACATTGTTATATATATATATATATATATATATATATATATATATATATATATAAAGTGTTTATGTATTTTTATATATTTATTTTGTGTATTTTAAATACAATTAATAAAGTTTGTGTATTTTT
>Ga0099822_1000331_pt1 | contig 40940 bp, 31 predicted proteins | sample CowpeawhiteBW_FD_76839 | JGI IMG/M metagenome (GOLD analysis project Ga0099822, IMG submission 76839) | Root nodule microbial communities of legume samples collected from California USA - Cow pea white BW | ecosystem: Host-associated > Plants > Roots > Nodule | place: USA: California | collected... | reverse complement strand
TATATATTTTTTTTTTTTTATATAATAAAAAAAATATATATTTTTGAATAAAAAAATATATATATATATATATATATATATATATATATATATTCTCAATTTGTAAATTCTTTTTTTATTCTTATTATTATTTTATTTATTACTATATTTACAAAGAAATTTGATAAATGGTTTAAAATAGGAAGCACCACAATTTCATGTGAAAAAGACAATAAGTAGAAGATGAATTTTAGTGAGTGAAAAAAAAAATGAAGAGAAGAGAGTAAAAAATAAAGTTGTTTAGATGAAAGAAATGTCATGATCATGTTGTTTTTTATGATGTCCACAAAGCATCAAATGGTACAAGACTTTGAAATAAATCTAGATGGATGTTCTTAAGAGGTATTAAGTCTAAATTCTTTGTAAGCCAAGCTAGAACGTTTTAAAAATCGATTTAATCTCAACATAATCGATTAAGAAAAGTTATGTCATGTAATGGATAATTTTAAATAAACGTAATTATTAAAACTGTCATTTAATCAATTAAATTAGTAACGTAATTGACTAGGTTATTTCTGGGGAAAAACTTTATTTTAGCATTTGTATTAATTGATTAGATAACAAGATACTTAATTATCTTAGTGGAGGTTGAAAATTTGAACTTATTATTTTAATTGACTAGGACATTAATATAATTAATTAAAACATCAAGTTGTGGTTTTCTAGAATTTATCTATGAATCGTTTTAATCGATTAAACAATTTATCTAATTGATTAAAACTACCTGTACCACACCTAGTCGGTCCAACCAAATAATAATAATAAACGATCACCATATATATACGTGAAACAAATAAAGTAGCCGTCCTAAGCCGACCTAAGCCTAACTGGCCTAAGCCGCTAAAAGAATAACCACACTAAGCCGACAGAAGAATAATAGCGGCCTAAGCCGTTAAAAGAGTAGCTTCGGAGTCTCTTCTGCAGGTAACCCCTCCCAGGTCCAAACCGATCACACCGAGATACCCATAAGCGATATATATCAACCGGGAAGCAGCCTATTGAGGAGATGGCAGACCAGAGTAAGGTAATACTTGTATCTGACATATCTTGTTTGTTTTTTGTAGGAACAATTGGCTCCCACCGTGGGGCATGAGATAGTACGTTACCACCCGCTTTCTCCGAAAATGGTTTCTACCCGCAATAGAGCAGGAGTTAACAAGCAAGTTGAGGCAAGTCCCTCAGGACCTGCTAACATCACCTCGGATCTGGTCGCCATCCTAGACGGTCAAGCCAAGATGCAACAAGAGCTGGCTGACTTTAAGAAGCGCAGTGCTGATGAGATGGAAGCACTGCGACAGGAGAAGGAAGGAGCTACTTCCATTACCAAACTTAAAGAGAAGGAATCTTCAAGTAGTACGAATTTGAGGACAAATTTCCTCGAAGGAGAGTATGATAGATGACTATATTCTGAATCTTCAAGTGGTATAAATTTGAGGACAAATTCTCTTCAAGAAGGAGGGTGTGATAGATGACTATCTTCTAATTCAATACAATAAGAACTTTAGTAGAGAAATTTTTCATTGAATATGTTGTATTTCACAAGTGTGGTAGTTTTGAGGTGATTGTGTGTAGCATCCCCATTTCTTTGTAATTCTTGAAGAGTTTTTCAAGTTTCTATGTGTCTTTAGAGTCTAAATTATTAAGATGTATTTCTAATCTAATTATTGTTATATTTTAATGAAAATCTAGTTCAGGTTGTTGGATAACTAAATATATAGATTCGCGTAGAATCAAATTATAATATAAAAATTTTGTATGTCTTGTATTTTCTTGTCTTTAATTTTTCCTTTGTGCTTGATTTAGTACTTACATCTCTTGTTTTAGTGATTTATAAAAATTTCAGTAAACTGCTTTTGAAACCTTGAAAAAATTGTTTTTTTTTAAAATCAATCCGCCCATCTTGGTTTGAGTTTAAGCTGTTTTTTGGTTTAACATAATGTTTGGATGTCTTAGAATTGACATATTAATTCATGTATAAAATTAACTAACAATTATACTAATTTAGTCAACATATTGTCCTTAATTTAAATAAGTGTAGGCGTGGAATCGTATGTTTATCGTTCTTCTACAACAATTTCACACATTATATAATACTATATATTAATTGAGATGAGTGGGAAGATTATTTGGATTTTAAGAGAGAAAAGATGAAGGAGCGAGGTGGTCTAAGAAGGAAAAAATTTCATGCAGATGGGAGGGCGAATTTTGGCAAGAGCGAGAATGGAAGCGGGAAGGGCCCAGAGGCCTTCCCCACAAATGAGTCCAGAGGCAGTAGCAGGAAGCATGGCCTCTGCTCTGTTAGCGTTAACCTTGTGCCACACATAAACCACCAAACTCCCCAGGCACATGTCGATGGCGAAATAGGCCCCAACCAGAAAGGGTATCGCCATAACCATGGGCAAGGGCATCCACTGTCCAATCTTCTTTGGGCAGAGGTCTCTCACCATGTTCACCGCCACTGCCAACCCAAAGAACCCGTAGCACATCTGCAGGCAGTGCTGCGGCAGCGCTGAGAAACCCTCCACGCTCAACACCGCCATGTTTCGGTAAATAAGCGCGTAGGGAGCTTTGAACTCCCCATGTGGGTTCCCCACGTCGAAGGCCTTATAGAAGAGAAAGAAGCTCAAGGGAGCTATCACGCACCCCAACGCAGTGCCAATCAACTGTCCTATGAACATGGCCTTCGGAGAACTGCGCGTGTAATACGCCGTTTTGAAATCCTGCATCAGAGTGCATGCCACAGACACCACCGATTTCACCAGACCACAACCTACCATTCCAGCCACCACGCCGTTCTCTCTCCCGCTCATGGCTGCCACCACGAAGAGCGCCACTTTCCCGTAGTTGTAGGCCATGTTCATGTCGGTGAGACCCGTTCCGTAGGCGTTGCAGAAGGCCAGAGACGGGGCCAGAATGTAAGCAACCACCACGTAGAACCACTTTAGCTCAGGAAACATTAATGGGATTACCACTATGGAAACCACCGACAGCACCATGTATCCGCCGGTTCCTATCCACATCGAAATGTTGTCTCTCAAAAATACTTCCTTTTGTTTAAACTCTTCCATGTTATTGTTCCCCTCCTCATCTATGGTCCCTGCACGTTCCAACAATATTGTTGATAAAGCGTTGCAAAGTAGTGTGAGAGAGTGGTAACTTTTGTCTTACCATTTTCACGGTTCTTAATTTTTTGAAGTACGCTGAGGAATGAGGAAACTAGAATCTTGACAAAGTTGTATACGCCATCACCCAGGATGAGAGAAACTGTTAGAAAGACCTTGTAGCCGTACAAGGCCTTCATGTTACTATCTTCTAAATTGGTAGGGAACCATTGCCCCTTACGCAGTTCGATGAGTGGCCATATCAGTCCAAAGGAGAGAACTGCTCCCAGCAGCAGAGACAGATTCACCAGGTGTGGGCAAATCATTCCTGCCCCGACATATGTCATGTTAAAATCGAAATAGAATCTGTAAATTCAAACAAAACTAGATTAGATTAGTAATGCGTGCAACTACAATGCCACGCCACCAATTACTTCCTTAAACTTAAGATCATACGTTTGCTTCCAAGCTCGCAATCCAAAGGTAGGAAACTGTGCGAATCCGCAGCCCTGTGTCCCTGAGAAGAACCACTTGAAAAAACCCCACAAGAAACTTACGGAAAAATATTTCAAGAACCCGCTAACTTGCTTCCTGCAATACAACCAAGCCATCTCAATCATTCTCTATATTTTTGCGTCTGAAGTGATAATCATTAGAACTTTATCATTTTCGCAGGCAGTTTTATAGCTGTTTCTCAAATTTGAAAATTTACTTTTATTCTTGTGACGGGTATCTACATACTCATTCACCCGCGCAAACAAGTATGAGTGGATGATATCTTATGACTACCTCAATCCGAAAAGCTGTTATAACTCCAATTTTAATCGGTAAACAACCGCAAAATAGGAAATTCGGCAAAAACATTTATACTAATTATCAAGAAGTTTCCTACAATAAAATTAAAAATTAAAAAAATTAAAAAATAAAAGAAAAGAAAAGAAAGATGTGTACTTAGCCATTTTGTCCCCCTGTCTATGGAAACCATTAATGAGAACAGCTGTTGCCAAGCCACTGGGAAACGTCAATTTGAGATCAACTATCATAATCTGCTCAAGAAGAAATAGGTGCCAGTCATTATGAGGATTACTAACACTAAGATACTACCTTATTTGGTACGATGATAATTAATTTGAAGTGAGGTAATTTCTGACCATTTGCTTCATATAAAAACAGTGTTTTTCCAATATAGACTGAACTCTGTATAGTGATTGACTTTGTGCACTTTTATTTAACATGACATTGTAGAAGGAAGAAAGACATCCAAGTGTGGTGCACATGTGACAATATAGATAGGATTTGTGTGGTATTAAGAGCACAGTACCTTTCTGAGTGGAATCAAGATAAAGAGGCCAACAAAGCAAACCACAAAGAGGAAGGCAGTCATCCAACCAAATCCAGGATCTTTGACAGTGTTTGGATTGTTACCCTCAGTCCCCACTCCAGTCAACTCATATGTCTTCGTGTTTAATCCCAAAAGATAAGAAGCAAATCCTCCTGCAACACCAATTACACATAAAACATGTGCAAATTTACATGTATGGATGGATCTGATGCTTTGAAAGCATTTAACATGTACCGTGAACGGCAATGCTGTAGCATGAGACAGCACAAGTCTGTATTATGGTGTTTTCTTGGCGGGTGAAGGGTTTGGACACAAAACCAGCCTTGTGGAGCACTTTGTTCCAGCTTCTGATAAACAAGTATGCAAGGAGAGCAGCAGATATATTGAAGTTAGGAACTATTCCAGCTGAGAGATTCAGCTTCATGGCTATTATGCTGTACATGATTCCAATAACCAAGCTCACCACTAATCCTCTCACTGTTATTTGCTCTTTCCACGACTCAATTTTCCCGTTCTCATCCCATTCAGTATCCACCACCTCTTTCTCTTTTTCTATTTCCAGTTTCTTCTCTTCTCCAGGTCTGAGATTGGTTGATGAGGAGATCATCTCACCCACTCTTAATTTTCAGTCTGCACACAAAAAAGACAAAGATATTGTAAGTAGTGGCGCAGATTTATATCAGCGGGGAGAGAGAGATAGCCGCAGTCACTTTCCATGATTAGTTGCATAATATGCCTTCAATCATTCACTTAACTACCACAAATGAACTATGAGCGAAACTATTTGTTTTCTTTAAAAACAAATAGTTTCATTATTTGTTTTCTGTAATTAAATTAACATATTTAAAAATAAGAAAATCCCTCTTTTTAAAATGTTGACTACATTTCATTCACTAAGATATAGAGGTTTCAATTTGGCCCCTAACCCATGGGTCAGCCCTGTCCCACTCTTCATAAAGCTTCCTTTTAGGGGTTCCCAAATGAAAGGACAAAAAAAGTCCCAGCCCCCAAAGCCCCCTTTCTAGTGGGTTAGGACTAGGGCTAAGGTGGGTTAGGCCCCCCAAATAATACTACATTAAGCTAGAGTCAAAGATCAAGTTGAACGATCCGGATGGGTCCGAAGACCTAAACAGGGTCGACGAGCCAAACATGTCCAATCACCCGGACAAGTCCGAAGCCCCAGACGGGCTCGACGACTCGGACGGGCCCTAAGGCCCAAAGACCCAAATTGCCCCAACAAACTGGACGGGTCTGAAGACCTAGACGGGTCTGAAGACCTAGACGTGCCTGATGACACTGAGAGGCCTGACGACTCGGACGGGCCTAACGACCTGGACAAGCATAATGACCTGGACGGGCCCGACAATCCAGAAGACCTTGATGATCTGAACAGGCCCAACGAAATGGATGAGCCCGAAAACCCAAATGGACCCGACGACCCGAACGAGCCCAATGATCCAAACGGACCCGACGACCAGCCCGATCCGGACAGGACCAACGACCCAGACGGGCCCGACGACCTAGACGAGCCTGACAACCGGGACAAGACAAACGACATGGACATGCAAGACTATCCGGACAGGCCCAATGATCCGGACAGGTCGTCGGGCCCGTTAGGTCTGTCTGGGTCATCGGGCCTGTTTGGATCGTTTGGCCCGTTTGGGTCGTCGGGCTTGTCCGGTTCGTTTTCACCGTTTGGATCATCGAGCCCAGCCAGATAGTCGGGCCCGTTCGGATCGTCAGGCATGATCAAGTCATCAGGCCTATTCGGGTCATCGGACCCGTTCGGGTCGTTGGTCATCGAGCCTGTTTGGTCGTCGTGCTTGTCGGGGTCGTCGGGCAGGTCTGGGTCGTTGGGCCTATTCGGGTCATCGTGCTTGTTTGGGTCGTTGGGTCTGCCATAGATAATAATATATTTTAAAAAATAATATATTTTTCATGTTGAAGATGAAAGCCCATGGGTTGGCCCTGACCCACAGGGCTTTTGTAGGGTTTTTGGCCATGTGGGCTTCTTTGATGGGTTTTTTTTTTCAATGTGGGCTTTTTTGGCCCTAACCCACATGGGCCGAGGCCTGTGGGCTGGGTCAAATTGACACCTCTAAAGAGATTGGTTTAGATTTTGGTCTCCTTTCTTAAGTGGAGAATAAATTTAAATGTATGAAACACATTATTTAAGTGGAAATGGCCTTGTACCATACACACCCAGTACATCTCGGCTAGCTAAGTCTAGATGTAATCGACCCTCATTGTGTGGTCTTGCATGATGACGGTTTGACCGACTACATGTTGGTCAACAAGGACTAGCATACGAAAAATATTGACTAAGTTGACTCATCTTAAGACCATGATTAAAACATGATTAGCATATCAATTAACCAAAGAATAATCAAGGTAATTAGTTACATGGATCATGCCCATTTTGGTAAAAAACCAATAAATAAGGGTATAAATAATACAGATTACGAGGTAATTGATTTACATTCATTAAATTATCGCATTTATTATTATCTGACACACTTGGCTAACTTGAGTGTCAAAGTTGTCTTCTGTAGGTGCAACTTCTGTTTGACTAGAAAAGGGCGAGTACCCAAGAGAGGACAAGTACCTAAGCTGAGAGTACAAAGTTGAAGTCAGGAGCACTTGGAGTTAGAGTCTTTTTAGAGTATATTCGACTCTATAAGAACAAATGGGGCCAAAATATATTTTGTAAAGAGAAGTGTTATATGGTGCCTACTAGAAGCAAGGTGGTTGGAGCAAAGGAAGTAGGACCAGGACACTCCTCGACTAACATGACAACTATTCTAGAAGCATAGATGAAAATGTAGCAAGAGTGTGCCGAGTTAAGAAAGAGGAGTGTTGAAGAGATGGATGTAGAGTTGTTAAAGTGGGTCAGAACCAATGAGCCAACATGACCCACCACAGGTTCGGGCTGGATTAGGTTGAAATTTTCTTACAAATTTCAGTACATGTTAATTTTTGACTCGGACCACTAAGAACCTAACTCACCTAGGTTGAACATGTTGTGAGCCAGGTTGGCTCACCAACCCATGCGCAGATATAGGGTTACACAATTTTTTTGTATTTGGATTGGGTTGGGTTGTTTTCTTTTAGCCAACATATTGGGTTGGCAAATGCAAACCTAATATTTTTGTAATTTTGGTTTGTATTTGGGGTTGAACATTATTTTAGATTTGTATATGGATTTTATTGAAGTTTATCTAGATTTTAATCACAATTATAATTTAATTTTGTTAGGACTGAAGGAAAATAATTGTTTTCTTAATTAAGTGAGCTAACCCGTTTAACCTACCAACTCGTGGTGGGTCGTGCTGGGCCGTGCCAGGCTGGGTGGCCCGTTTTGACAGCTCTAGATGGATTGTTTAAAGCAATAGAATTTTAGGCTAATTAGGAGGGTACGAGCTGAGGATAAGGGAAAGGAGAAGGAAACCATCGAACACACAATCTCGGTGCACAAAATCATATCACATCTTTGCACGATCACTGAGAATGAAGGGGAAAATGGTTACAATACCACTCTCAAGATTGGATGAGCAACTAATACCTCCTTGGCAGTAGGGGAACTTGCTAACACGCCTTCGTTGATGGTATCATGGATACCCCACTCCCAAAGTAATGGAAGTCCCGAACACTAGATTTATATGAAGGTAGCATCGATCCCGACGAGCAAGTTGCTGTATATATCACTCAAGTCAGTCTGTACTTGGCTAATGATGTTGTTATATGCAAGAACTTTCCTACGACATAGAAGAGAGTCGCCCTGTAGTGGTTTACTCGTCTACCTATATACTCCGTTGACTGCTTTAACACCTTTACATCATCCTTTACGACGCAGTTCGCCACTAGTGGCAACATCATCTCACTTCCCTAACACTTCTCAATATAAGGTAATAAAAAGGGGAATCTTTGCAAACCTTTATTGACAGGTTCGCCAAAGTGGCATTGAAGATCAAGAACCTGAATCTTGAAGTAATTCTACACTACATGAGCATGACGTTAAGGCCTCACATTGATCACAATTATTGATGAGTTGAGGTAGTGAGCCACTAAGTTTATGTGGCTGAAAGAAATGAGAGAGTACAAGAATAAGATCAAAGCCAAGACTATGTCGCTTGAAAGAAAAAAAAACCGATTGAGATGCTGGTCAGAAATTGGGGGGTGGGGAAGGAGTGTTATATGCCTTTTAATGACCCAAGGTCTCTTGTCCTTGAAGAGGCTCTACAGGCATATCTCTTGACGCCACCCAGAAAAGCTCAAAGACCACCCAATGCCATGAAGAAACACTGTAGGTACCACCTCAATTACGAAAATACAATAGACTAGTGTGCCACCCTTAGAGGCAGCGAGCCACTAAATTTATGTGGTTGGAAGAAATGAGAGAGTAAGAGAATAAGATCAAAGTTGTGACTACGTCACTTGAAAGAAAAGGAGTTGATCGAGATTTTGGTCAGGAAGGGAGGGGGGCAAGGTCCATAAGAGGGATCCCAAGCCTCTACAATACTTGTGTTATACGCCCTTTAATACCCCAAGGTCTCTTATCCTTGAAGAAGCTCTACATGCAAATCTCTTGCCGCCACCCAGAAAAGCCTAGACACCACCCGACACCAACATGAAGAAACATTGCAGGTACCATCGGAATTACGACAATACAATAGACCAATGCACCACCCTTATAGACAAGATTAAGGAGCTCATTCAGGTCGGTCATCTTAAGCGATTCATGAAGTGCAATGACGTGGGAAGCTCACGTGTTGGGTACTAAAGGTGAAACAAATGAAGGGAAAGTCATAGGGACTGAGAAAGGGAGGAGAAAAAGGAAGAGCCAACTCAGTGTGCGTAGAAATGTTCTGATATTATACTTTGGTAAGGGGCACCATGAATACAATATTTGGTGGGTTTGTTGGAAGAGGCTTATCGTCGTCAGCTAGGAAGCGACATCTGAGTTGAGCAATCTTTTATAATTTTTAGTATCTATAACCTTTAGGAAGAAGAGGATACTTCCTATCACCTTCATTGACATTGATTTTCAAGGGGTAGACCTTGACCAAGATGATCCTATGGTCATCACGATGGAGATCGAGAACTTTACTATCAATCAGATCCTGGTGGATCAAGGTAGTGCAGTAAATATACTCTACTGGAAGACATACAAAAATATGTAATTGCCAGAGTAGGCAATGACCCCATATGACGAGCCTATATTCGATTTTTCTGGAGAAATGGTTAATACCAAGGGCTATGTTGACTTGCACACCACCTTTGCAGAAGGGACATTGACAAAGACCATACCTATTGGGTATCTAGTGATAAATGCAAACACCTCATATAATCAACCATCATTCAACCTGCTAGGTGAAATTTTATCCACTCCCCACTAGCCATGAAGTTGTCATCATCATCAAGAGACATCATCACGGTCCATAAGGACCAGAAGATGGCTTGAGAGTGTTACATTGCAAGTCTACGACCGAGTGTACCAATGTCGGGCGACCGAGTGTAACTAGCTCAACCATAGAAGGTTGGAACGATTTGATCCTGTTGGAGAAACCATGATGTTTCTCTTACAAAATGGTCAAGGCCTAAAAAGAGGAGTGACAGTGGATGAAGAAGGAGAGAAGGCTATATGGCAAGTTTTAACTAACAATGCTGATCTATTTGCATGGACGACAACTGACCTTCTAGGGGTTGATTTACGGATAGCCTCCCATAGGCTATCCATATTCAGTAAGGCTAGGTCGGTATCACAAAAGAAAAGGAAGCTAGGAGAGAAAAGAAGGTTGGCTGTTAAGGCCAAGAAGTTACTATAACTTGGCTTCGTTAATGAAACGCGTTACACAACATGGTTGGCCAATGTTGTGTTAGTGAAAAAGGCTAATGGAAAATGGAGGATATGAATAGACTACATAGACCTTAACAAAGCTTGCCCAAAGGATGCCAACCTATTACCTGGCACCGACTGGCTAATGGGTATAGTTGTTGGCCATAATGTATTGAGCTTTCTAGATACCTACTCAAGCTACAATCAAATTCCTATGGCTGAGGGGGATAACCTAAAGACCACCTTCATAATAGAGGAGGGCAATTACTAGTATGAGGTCATGCTCTTTGGCCTCAAGAACGTTGGAGAAACATACGAGAGGCTTTTGGACAATTCACATGGGAATATCAAGTAAAGGATACCCTACCACTCCTGTATTACCATATGGTTCAAACCATGATAGCCAATTTTGTTGAGGTAAATCTTGAATATGTCTCTAAGGGAGACAACGTGAGGGTCACCATCCTATCCAAGCTTACAAGTACAAAAAAGAAGCAATGCTACAAGTTGGTATTGCAATAGGTACTATTGTCCTCTTCCACTAAAATAACAGATGAATGGATGCAAATGGATAAGGACGAAGCAACCTAGATTACACTTTTTTCCATTATCTCGAGACAAGGGACGCCTTAAGGGAGAAGACAAAGGATGGGTAAGGAAATTTGACCGAAAGACACTAAAGGATGATGAGTTATTCAAGAGAGGTTATATTGCTTAAGTGTATTTCCTTAGAATAGGTTGAGTATATAATACGTGAATTACACAAAGGTATTTGTGAGTACCATTCTAGGGAGAGAACAACAGAAACATGAGTGGTGAGAGCTAATTACTTTTGGCCGACTATGGAAGAAGACTACGTTGAATATATTAAAAAGTGAATTCCTTGCTAGAAGAATGACAACATTGTTCATAACAAGCAGGAGGGATTTGAACCATATCTTCTCCTCATGGCCCTTTTCAAAGTGGGGGATGGATATCATTGGAACTTTTGTTCCAAGCAAAGGTCAAGTAAAATTCCTGTTAGTTGACATTGATTACTTCACCAAGTGGATGGTTCACTCTACAGCGTCAGGCGCTACACTAGTAATGTGACACTACTGGTTTTAGGTACTCTAATTCATTTCCTAGAATTCAACCATTCAATTCCCAAACATTCAGAAATCAACATATACATTCATATATTCCAAATTACAACATCACAACACAGACATCTTTCAAATATAAGCACACATTCCTCTCTTTTATAATTCATATATACTTACCTCTTAAATCAATTCCAACACACACTTTATTCCCCTTTCTCATTTTCCCAACCCTTTTCATGCTTACAATTCACATACTCCGCATAAGACACAATCAAAGCTATATACTTATTCTGCATGCCCTCGCAATTCTATTACATTTAAAGTATGATTATCATGTTTCCATACTTTCCCAAAACTCGTCATGATCATGCAACACTCAGTCATAGTGATATCATCAATAGTGGCCTTATTCACACACTCATAACATCATACATTCGAGCTAACATATATAGGTTCATATATTCAACATGTCTTAGCAAGCACTACCAAAAACATACTCATCAATCACACATCTATATATTTATATATATATATTTATATATATATATATATATATATATACATTCACCAATCAAGGCCATACCAGCACTTAGAACACTTAATCATCCATTAGTAATCATATGATTAGGGAATTCAAAAAACCAATCATGAGTGATGTATATCTCTAGCTGCAGACATAAACTTCAAATCTCCACCGTTCAAAGTGAAGAACAACATGTTATGAATCGCCTGTCAAAATTTCACCTAAATCAACGGTTAACAAATCGAGCAACGCAATTTTATGAAAACTGCGCAAACCAGAAAAAATCTGTAGCGCCTAGCGCGCAGAAAATCAAAGCTTGGCGCCTAGCGGTATCAAAGCTGCGCCCGACGGTTCCTACTACACGAAAAGTACAAAAAATAGCATTTTTGTACAGTATTCGCATCGCCTGGCGGAGCCACCCTTGCCGTCAGGTGGTTCATCACAAAAGACCTAGAATTAGGTTAATATTCATGCGTCGCCTGGTGGCACACTCAAAGTTGTGAGTGTGCCACCAGGCGGTTTCTGGGGATTTTCCAGAAATGCGTAAACATAGATATTTATCATATAAAGGCATCACATTCATATAGTATAACACGGATTTTATGACATCACATTCATTGTACAAATTCATATAGTATCACATTCATTGTACATATCATATACACATATAAAGGAACTCCCCTAACCTGGATAATTCTTGCTCACTTGGAAGAATTAGGACTTCTCTTGTGCCACCACTAGTCCAGCCTTGGACTTCTCTCAATGCACTTCATGCTATGCTAAAATCCCCTCTAAAACACCTTCAGACTCTCTCCCCCTCACTGCCAAATTCGTGTGCCCTTTTTGCTCCATCACTTTTTCTCTCTTTCTTCTCCAAAAACCAACTTATTAGACCATTAACTAAGCCTTAATGTTTGTTAATGAGATGAAAATGAAAATGGCTTTGAAGGTGGAGTTAATGGCCATTCAACCATTAGTGGCTGCCTCCCCAACCTCCTAGGCTGCCCATCTTGCAGCTAGGGTTTCTCTCCCCTTTCATATTCTTGCCAAAAGAAAATTTTGCAAAAAGAAAGTTAAATTCATTCTTAGCAAGGTTTGAACCCACAACCATTTAATCATAAGGTAAGTGCACAACCAATTCAACCAATTCATGTTTCGTGATAATTCCTATAATTTTAGGATTACATTATCACTAATCACATCCAAACATAACATTCAAAATAATGCACTTATTAAAATAACACACAATTTAACACACATAGGACTTAAACCCAAGTCCTCTCACAACAACCAAGTACTCTCAATCAGATGAGCTAGTACTTTTCCACGTCATAACAATTCGCATTAAATGCCATAAGGGCTCCTACTACCTGCATTTATTAAATAATTATTTATTTAATTATTTAAATTTCTCGGGTCTTACAGACGCGATCAAATTAATTCTACTTATCTATAACAACTTCAGTATTGTTAAGAAAGTAGCTAACAAAATAGAAAGGGTAAAGTTGTAAGACCCAGGAAAATAATTATAATTCTAAGGGATAATTGGATGCGAGGAATATTAATCAAATTGATATACAAGTTCATAATAAAGGTGGAGAGTAGCATAGTTGGTTAGAACCTTGCCATGAGATTTAGAGGTCATGGGTTTGATTCTTATGTGCACATTAGAATAATTATAATTTTTCTATTATTTTATAATTGCTTAGGATGTGCTCATGTGTGTGCTTGAACGTGAAGTACATTGTTTTAATTGCCACATTTAGGAATATTGTTTTGGTTACTTTCTTGAATGTAATGAATGTGCAAGTACATTGTAATTTTGTGGTGCGTGTGGATTAACAAGAAACACATGATGGTTATATGGTTTGGAGTGTTATTTGAGTCTTGAGGGTTGTGAGTTCAAATCTTGGTTAGAGCATAAAAGGGAAAAAAGTTTTCTTTTTAGTAAATTCATGATACACCTAGGGAGGTGAAAAGTTGAGGCAAGAAATTTGAAAAGTACAACAATATTAAGTTTTTATTTTATTTTTTGTTTTACATAACCTAGTAAGGGAAAGCAAATGGTCATTTTAGCTAAGTTAAAAATTGAAATTTGGGGCTTGGGAGAGAGGAAGAAAAATGTATGTTGGGAGCAAAGAAAAGATGAACTGCAAAAATTAGTGGAGACAACGTTGGACTGAGAGCAAAAGAGGGTAGACCAAGTTAAGGTGATCGCATTTCAAGAATTCCAAGTAAGGGGATCTGCACCTTGTATTCTCGTTATTTCTATTTTATGTGATTAGTGTTTTGTGGAATATGAGACAAGATGGGGGAAAACGTTAATTTTTGTTGTTGTTAGAGAATTTATATTTTTTTTTGGACGAAAATAGGCAGGAATTGGGAAATGCATTTTAGTTGAAGATTACTGTTTTTTTTTATTGTTGTGTGGTGTATTAAAAGGAATGAATTTGCTTATTATAATTATTTGTCAAAATGCTTTGGAAAGGAGTTATCAAAATGAAGAGCAAATTGAAGAGAGGTTGAAATAAATAGGATGTGGAGTGAACATGAAAGGAAAATTTACGTGGGTTAAAGATTGAGTTTTTTGAAAGTATAGTTTAATGTAAAATGGGAAAGTTAGTTTGGTGAATTGAGGTGCAGGGATAATGTACTTGAACATAAGTAGAATGGAATTGGGAAGTGAATTGAAATTTTGGGATTTCATAAGTTAAGATTTGTAATGATAGTTTAGAATATTATATTATCTACAATTTGAAAGTTCATGAGTTTTAGTTGGTGAACTAAATTCTGGTGCAGTTGGGTTTTTGTAGTATATCCTTGGGTTTTGTGGCAACGGGAATAAACTTTAGGTGTATGAAATGTAAATGTTTTCTTTTGTAGTAATATAGACCAAGAGAGGCTACAATGGCAACAATTTTGTAAGTAATTCTATATGCGTTTGATGATTTTAAGTTACAATAATTTTATTCAAATAGATGTATATGGATTGTCATATTTTTTTGGTTCAAAGTGTGATGCTATAGGTATTAAAATAATGAAGAAGAAAATATGGTTATTTGAGGTTAAAGATTTTAAGGGCTTGGCATTTGTAGCTTTGATACAATTATGTAGACACTATTTGGTGTATTTCCAAGTTAGGGGTTCAAATATTCATGAAACTATGATATTTGACGTTATTTTTCATATTCTGGAAGTGTCGGGTGGTCGTTGGGCGAGTGCCTTGGTCGTTGGGCGACTATGTTTTTTTTTCTGATCGTTTGTGATATATGTATGTCATGGTATGATGGATGCTTGTATACTTATGTGATTATGTGAACTACATTACATATGTATAGGATGGCATGATGTGATGAGGTGTGGCATGAATGAGTTTGCATATGTATTGAGGCAGTATGAACTCTATGATAGTTGTAAAGCCATGATGGTTTCTTTACCTAGAGGACTTTGTTGAGTTAGGGTAAAGAGGTTTCATTCCTTTGTAAGTCTTTATCATGAGCTTAGCAAGAGTGCTCCACCCAAGGCTTTATTGAGCGGGTGGAGTTGTTGCTAGTAAGTCTATGGAAAGCAGGTGAATGGACTTTTCCTAGAGGCGTTGGTGCACAGGGAAGGTATATTGGTTAGCTATGAGAGAATGCAATACCGTTAATATACTTGGTGAACTATGCAATTTAAGTATTTGATTATATGAACTATGTTTTCATCTTGATGAATAAAGAGGTTTGGATGAATCTTTTATCAGGTGATGTTTAAGATAAAAACAATTGTGAAAATTCCTATCTTATACGCTGGTATCAAAGGTTGTGCTACATGTTTTAAAAAAAAGATCATATACGTGACATCTCGAAAGGGGTGTTACAAAAGTTACCCAAAGTCGTCTCCCAACCACATGAACTTGATTTCTAATAAATTAGTTCTTATAAAAATTATACAAAAGAGTTAGTCAAATGAAATAAGGAACAAAGAAATAAAATTGGAAAAAGATAAAGTAAGATAGAAACAATGATAAAGAAAAATAGATTGATCCCACTACTTTTTCAAAATAGATCCATAATCGATTATCTAAAGATTATTGCTCAATTAATTATTGTTGTAGATTTACAAATTAATCAATGTGAATTCTCAATTAATTTGTTGGAGTTCTCACTATTAACCAAAGTAAATTCTTAATCAAAAGCAAAAACTTTGTAGATTAGTCATAGTAAATTTAACCAAGGTACATTCTCAATTAAATATTACTATCCTTAATCATGTATATTCTTTTACCTCTAAAATCATGCAAAAAGATAATTAACCAAAGTACATTCTTGATTAATTCTAGTTAAAGTTTTCACCTCTAATCAAAGTACATTCTCAATCATTGGCTAAAACTCATTCAATGACATGAAAGTTTCTAAATTTAATCAAAGTAAATTCTCAATTAAAATTAAAACCCTTGAACTCATATGATTGATATGCATATATATTAAAACATCTCACTAATTAGATATAATATAAAAACCATGACTTTTCACGTGATTCAAAGATAAAAGACAAAGATCAAAATAAATCATAACAAGAATCAAAAGAACAAACATTTATTCATTCTAACCTCAGTATCCACAATGAAATTACAATGGAACCAATCCTTGAAGCTTAGCACTTCATAAACTCAAAATAAAAGAAAAATAGAAGAATGGAGAGAGAAAGAAATTAGGCCACCCTAAGGGTTCCTAAATTTCGAAGTGTCAAATAATTCTTCTACTGGCCTGGGGCTCTTTATATACGTCTTGATTGGGCTTGAATGTTATATTTTTTGTTGCTGAAATCTTTTATCCTTTGATATAATATCTCTCAAATAATTAACAAATTTTCTCAGTTTCTAAAATATTCGGAAGATTTCCTTTGTTGATAATTAATCAAAAATCTTTAATTAATTATCCAACAACTTAATTTCTGTCCAATTTTCAATTTTGCCCCTCTTGTAATTGTCTCCAATTATCTTCTAAATAATCCAGTATCTTCAAGATATATTTGTTTGTTATGGAGATCTAAAAATATTCAAGAAGATCTTGCCATATTTAAAAAGATTTGGTAGTTATTATCTTTTGATATTTTATGATATAATTAAATAAGATAATTATTTAAAAATATCAAATAAAATATCTAAAGATTTATTTTCCCAAATTATCTTTTATCATAAATATTTATGAATTATCAAAGCCTTTCTTCTGGAAAAAGATAGAGAAAACTACAAGGTCCAATTTTTGTTGCAGTTTCCCTCTTCTTTGCTTAGCCAAACTTCTCACTTTTTCAAGCTTTTCTCGCTGTCTTCATGCAATGCTTGGCTTGGATTTTTGTGATTTTGATAATTTCCTACTCTTGGATTTATCTTTAAGGTGTCATGAAGCTTTAAGCAATTTATTTTCACACCTCCATGAGCTCAACTTAGCTGTAGTTGTAATAACACACCTCAAAATATCCAAAGAACATTTATGCAACTAAAAAGCTATTTTTAACATCTTTTTGTATCTCATACTCAATAAACCTAATTATAAGAAATCCCAATTAAATCATTTTTTAAGAACAAAATTCAATTAAAAATCCATAATTAAACATTAAATGAGGGCAAAAATACGCACTCATCACATACCTTGCAATTTATTGTTGGATTTGACTATTAACCCTCTCATGCATTTTCTTTATAAAATCATATTTAACTATCCTTTCTTCGTGAACAAAGTCTAAAGATGTGGGAAGTGGTAGCAAATCCACTAGACTGAGAGGATTGAAGCCATAAACAACCTAAAATGGAGATATGTTAGTAGTCTTATGAACTATTCTATTGTAAGCAAAATCACTATGGGGAAGGTACTAATCTCAAGACTTATAGTTTCCTTTCAAAATTTCCCTTAGCATAGAAAGAGAGAGAGAGAGACCTATTGACAATTTTTGTCTACCCATAAGTTTGGAGATGACAAGAAGTAGAAAAGTTAAGCTTAGTTCCTAGCCTAGACCAAAGAGTTTTTAAAATATGGCTTAGGAACTTAGTATCTTTATCAGATAGTATGGTGCGGGGTATGCTATGAATCTTTACCACTTCTCTAACGATAAACCTAACAATGTTGCTAGCATAATCCGCTTTGAAAACAAAGTCTGCCTTCTAGACAAGGCATCAACCACCACATTACTTTTACCTTTCTTGTATTTTATGACATAAGGAATTTGTTCCAAGATCTCCATCCACTTAGCATGCCTTTTATTCACCTTATGTTGACCCTTCAAGTATTTAAGAGACTCATGGTCACTATGAATGAAAAACTCCTTGGAAACTAGATAATGTTCTCGAGTTTAGAAGGCCCTAAGTAAGGCATACAACTCTTTGTCATAAGTGTGGGTATACGAGCGTAATGGAGTTGGAAATGCTAATGAATACGAACGGGGAGGTTCGTAATGGATTTGGAAACGCTTAATGGATACGAATGGGGAGGTTTGTATTGGATGTAGTCTTATGTGGGTATACAAGCATGGGGGTTTGTATGTTCCTTACTCAAACTTGAGGCTATTATGAGCGGGAGGTTCATAGCAGGTGTTCATGCATGTTAGACTACGAGCGGGGAGGTTCATAGAGTTGGACCACGAGCGAGCATGTTTGTGGAAGCATATGAAATCCCTAAGACCATGGTTGAGTTTGTGCTGAAACTATTATGCATATTTAATAATAGGAGCTCACCCTTTCTATTTGTGTTTGTCTGGTACTGAGGTATTATGCATATTTTCTTCTTTATACGCTCCCCCTTTCTATTTGTGTTTTGCGATGATTGTATGACTTGTCACACGAGAGCATATGATTGACGTTGAGAAAACATCGAGACGGAGTGAGGGCTAGCAATGGGGATTAAGTTTAAGGAACTGATTTTAGTTAATTTGTACTTTCCTTTTGAGTTGGTTGTGGATTTTGGAACTTGTAATAATATTAAGTTATTTAGATGATCGGTCTAAATAACTATATGGCCTTCCTCTTAAGTAATATGATCGGTCCGGTCTTCTCGGCGAACCTTGGCATAAACTACGATAGTTAAGTTAACCTTACTACTAACCTCTACACTTTTTTCTAGTTGTTTGCTCTCCTTATCTCTACTAGTGCTTTATATTTATCAAGGTTTGCCTCAATTCCCTTATGGGTGAGCATAAACCTAAAGAACTTTCCATCGTTAACCTTGAAGCCATACTTATTGGGGTTCAACCTTGTGCTATATGACTTGAGAAAACATCCCGTTTAGATCTTCAACAAGTTGTTTTGTTGAATTTGACTTAGCTTTAATGTTGTTAACATATATTTCTATGGTCTTTCACAAGAAGGATTGAAATATTCTTTCCATAGGTTTCTAGTATGTTGTGCCATTATTTTTTAGGGTGAAAGGCATGCGATTATTTTAATAGTTAGCTTCTTCTATTATAAATCTTGTCTTTTCCTTATCGAGTGGGTGAATCCTGATCTAATTGTACCCAAATAAGGCATTAAAGAAACTCAATATTTTATGGCATGCCTTGTTCAAGTTGGTATAATTCATGCATATTTGCCATATTTTGTTCGCCTTTTTCAGTAGGACAATGTTGGTAAGAAGGGAGTATATCTAGCCTGCTATACAAAACCAAATTTTAGGAACTTCTCCAATTTTGCTTTGGAAGCTTTTGTCGTTTCTTTCCTAGCTTTCTTTTATTCTACGATACTAGTTTGGCCTCCTTATAGACTAAGAGTCGATGACAAACTATTTCGGGGCTTATCCTTTGGATATCGACTATTGTTCAAGCAAACAAATATGAATCCTTTTAAGCACCTCGGTTACCACCTTCTCTCCTTCTTTATCAAGGGGCCCTCTTATTAGTGTCCAATTTACTCATTTTCACACATAATTTTGACATTTATATTGCATAAAATTGAATTATCTTTGGGTAAATCAACCTGTTTTAGCTTAGAATGATGAATATAGTATAGATAGTCAATTTAGAATGAATTTAATGTGTTTTTGTTTTAATTGCAACATCTTACAAAGAAATAAAGACTATGTAGCTGAAGCTTTGAGAATACAGTTGAAGCGTTGAAAGGGAGTTTCAGAGCAAATCAAATAAGACTGCACAACTAAAGCAACAAAGAAATCTAAACAGTTAAAGCTTCTTCATGAATGGCTTAAGCCTAAAGGAAGCCCTCGCAGGAGGGAAACCTTAAGACTAGATCATCAGAGCACGATGCTTAAGCTTAAAGGAATCCATGCACGAAAGCAAACCTCTACCGTTGAAGCGTTCAAGATAAAGCTAAAGCCACACCAATATTTTCTAAAATATAGAGACATATCTTGTTATTTTATTATCTTTTCTAGCCTTTGTCCAGGATTTCTTTCCATATTATATTGTAATATCTTTATAGAAAGTATGAAAAGAAGGGTAACTACTCCAAGTGCTTACTAGGAAGATCAAGATGGATAGATAAACTTCCTTTTGTTGATATTGGGAATAGTTTATTTTGATTCTATATAGTGGTACTATTTTATCAATAATAATATTGTTATTGATTTGGTTTGTGCTTATATGCATGGTTGGATTGAGCAATCATCTTATTTAATTGAGTTGGAAAATTAGTCTTTAATTTGTGGCCAACCAAGTCAACTCCTGTACTTAGATGCTAGGAATAGATCTACTTGCTCTTGCTAAGTTAACAAGTCTTTCACTTTAATGGAGGATTCATGCATTAGTGCTTGAGGAATGAAGGTTGTGCTTGAGATCCTTAAATTCTAAACTCAAGGAATTAATTTGGATCTACATTAGTTAAATTTTAATGACAATACTAATTGTTCTATTATTTCATAAAATTGTGAGAGTGTAGTTGATAAAGACAAGTGAACCCAAATTTCAATAAATATTTATCAATTGATTGCATCAATATTTTATTGTCTTGTTTTACGTCATTATCAACACTCTATTAAAATTGTCTTCGTAAGTAAATCATAAACAAACTTAGACAAATTGAACATTTGAACAAGTTCATGTGGATACGACACTTGTGAGTAGTACAAATGACCTAGTACACTTGCTAGATTAGAACTTGCCAGTCAACACCCTTCGATCTTAGTGTTCTGCCCTTAACTATTGATTTGGAAGAAACAAGTATCTCCCTTTGATTCTATCTGAATGTTATTGTTGACTCAGGGGTCGAGATTGACTATTTTTGTTGCCCCTACTTTCTCTACATTGTGTATCTTTGGTTCATATGATGTTAGTCAAACATGTATAGGCATTACATTCTCTTGTTTTCTTTTAATCCACATGTACCGTGATTACGTCCCTAAAGTTGAAGGAAACTGAATAGCAACATGATCATCCCTAATGAATTTAAAAATTGCCTTTAGAGTAAGATATTATATGAAGTGTTCAGTTCTAGCACAACGTATTTGATATGTATAACTCGTGTATTCCCCCCTCCTCCAAATTTAGTGTACAAATTAATGTATCCTCGAGTACCCACCCTATCTCTTGTGAAGCCTATGATTTGATCATAATTTGGCTAGATCTTTTCTTTTGAGATCTATAACCTCTTGAGAGTCTTCCAGTGAAGGATATCGATAAAGATTCCTATGATGAGTCTACCTTCAAGCTTGGAGTCCATGAGTAACTGATGGAGAACTCCATGGCATCATGTAAGACGTGACAGTTGGGTACAATGATAGTAAAGAGGTTTGGCTATGGTGTATTGTGAATGCTCTCAAGTGAGGTTAGGTCAACACTCAATAAAGGAGGCTAGAGGAAGCCACTAAAGGAGCTCTAGCCTAAGTTGATTCACAAAAGGAGAAAGGCCCGAATTCATCTAAATAGAGTTTCCCTATTATATTCATGAATGAATTTACAAGACCTAGAGCTCTCTATTTATAGGAGTAAAGGAGATTTTGGTTGTCTAGACAAAGATAGGGAAAAATGGTTTAGAATGTTGTAATTGGAGCCAAAAAAAGTTCATGTGCAAGGTGTGACTTGCCACCTAAGAAATTACATGTTCCTTGCTTTGGTGCGCTAATGGAGAAGCTTGCCCACCAAGCTTGGCACAAATTACAGTTAGAACCTTAGGTGATGCATACCATTCCAAGGTCCAACTTTTCTCGGTCCAAAATGGTTTTAAGGCCCAAAACCTTCCAAGGCCCAAATGCATGGCCTAAAGAAATCCCTATACTACTAGGCCCATAATACAAGGCTAAAAATTAGATTCTATCTAATATTTACAAACATAGAGTCCTAGGCTAAGTCTTCACATCCTCCTTAGCCTAGATGAACTTTAACTTGGGTCTAGCATGCTTAGAGGAGGCCAAGTCTTCTTGTATCTTCCTAGTCATAACTCTTGTAGGTCCTTTGGTTAAAGGTATTTCTCATTGGTCGACCAACAACATTATGGCAAAGTTTTCAATCTCAACCATGGTCACCATAAATGTTAATGGTGGCATCCTCCTTCTAGGTTGTGACACCCGACATTTACAAATTCGACCATCCTAAGGTGCATCTTCTGGGTGGAACTTGACACACCTCTCCCAACAAAATGTCATATGATTGTACTGATATCATCTCAGAAGGAGACTTCGCAAGATGGATCTCGTTGTTGTCTTTCCCTCTTTTATTTCGGCCTTCCATATAGTGTTAACCATACCGCCCACAACTACATGTCCCTCCTTCTCATATCCTCGAACAAAATGCCAAAGATGTCCTTCTTGGATCAACTCTTCAATCTTATCTTTCAGTGCATCGCACTCATCGATGGTATGCCAGTAATTGTAGTGATATTTGCTATGTTTAGTACTTTTGACATTTAGTGGTAAGGGAACCTTCCCATGTGTTGGTATAAGATCAGTATTAGTATTCAAGTTCGACTAACATTAAGAGGAGTGTGAGAAAAGCATGGAGGTCTTGGCTCTTTTACTCGTGATCTTGGTTGGGGAGCATGCTCCCAATTAGAGGATTTCTTCTCAGAAGATAAAACTTCAGTTTAAGCTTTGTTTCATAACTCACTCACCTCTCCCAACTGCATAAACGTAGTTGCTCTCTTGAATAACTCATCAAGATTTATTATTGGTTTCTAACACAAACTATTCGCATATGTTTTAAATGTTCAAATGAACTTTCCTAAAATGTTCCATGGACGTTCATAACGATTCTCCCTTCTTCTGCCTATTGTTTACTAAATTGATCGACGTTATAGGCAATATATTTTAAATGTTGCTTATCATTTATAAACAATACATTTTAAAATGTTGCTTATTGTATAGACAAGAATGTTTGAAATGTTACTTAACTTTCAAATAACACTTTTCTAATGTGACCAAAAAATAAATATTAGTTATTATAACATTTTTAGCAAAATATTCAAATTGGTTTAAAATATAAATGTTCATTTAGACCAATACTTTTAAAATTATAATTATGCATTTAGATAATTCTTATATATTTTATCTCATTGATTTATGTCACATTAATTATACACTAATGCATCCAACACTTTTTTTTTAACTTTCATAATTAAATGTTTTCCTACTCATATAACAAAACATACTTAATAATCACAATTTCCAAAATAGATTTTCAAATACAATCTTAATCTTCGTAATGTAATACAAGATATGATTATTTATGCTACATATAAAGTTTTTAAATTTAAAATGTTAATAATCTTAACATGATCTTTTACTATAAATTTCAAATTTTCGTTATACTAATTTATGAAAATTTCATATATAATTATTAATATATTTTAATAATTTATAATAATATTTATTTAAAATATAATTTATGTACTACACCTAGGCGGTTTAGTCCGACTATAGCCATAAAGACCCGTCCACATAGTTGCCAAAGACGCAAATAATCACCATACATATGTCAAGCAAAAGAAAGTAACCGGTCTAAACCGCTATAAGAGCAGCCCATCTAGGTCACTAAAGAACTAGTCGGCATAAGCTGTTATCTTAAAGAAACTAAACAAGAACTTAGCATAGCGTTACCAGCCAAACCCATAAGGCCCGCGATAGTCATGCCAAGTGACCTGGACCAAGGCCCAGGCCCACCTAAGGCCCAAATAGAGGCCCAATCCATGACGTGGCCAGACATAATTAATAACCTATAAATACGCATGTACCCCAACAATAAAGGTAAGTATTCATTACTCACTTAATTACGAGATTTGACTTTCTGAGAGTTTTCAGCTGACTTGAGCGTTAGAGTCTCTTCCGTAGGTAACCCCTCTCGGGTCCAAACCAGTCCACACCGAGATACCCACAAATGACACATAGCAGCCGGAAGGAAGCCTACTAAGGAGATTACAGATTGAGGTAAGGTAATGCTTGTGTCTGACATGTCTTATTTGTTCTCCGTAGGAACAATTTATAATAACATTTATTTAATAAAAGTTACTATAATTTATCAAATTGATTTAGTTAAATGTTACTATTTTTAAATATTACTATTTTTAAATTAGTAAAATATTTAAATTAGTAAACTAGTAAAAAGATAAAGTAAAAATCATATATCATTTTCAATGAGAATAATTTCATGATATATTTATGGTTTTGACCACACATTTTGAAGACAACGTTTTAAAAAATGTGGTATAAATAATTAACATTTTATGAAATGTGGTCTTTGATAAATTTTAAACCACATCTACAAAAAAGTGTGGTCTTTAGTAAATTTTAAACCACATGAATAAAATTGTTGCCTTTTATATGTTTAGGCAACACTTTATTATGTGTTGACAAGTTTAGTGTTGCCCAAGACAAAAAATGGTGTAGTGAGTGTTCAAACTTGACTAGGTAACATACATGTGTAAATGCTCATCCAAGTTGATGCTCCCATCGTAACGGTCGATGGTTAATACTTTAAGATTTGTAGGAAGATTGACTTCCATTACTCTGTTAATGAATAGATGTATATGAGATCATTCTAACCCAACCAACATAAGTTCGATGTTAGGTTGTTAGGTTTCCATTCTTCTTGAGCTTTTGGTCTCGGTCATTGGTGCCATCCACGACCATGATTGTTGGGATCCTCTCTTGTTATTTCTTGGTACCTTGATGCATCCTCAAATTTCTTTTTCATCCACATATTTTCTTCCCTTAGGACTTCATCTCGTCCTCATTCTCTAGTAACAAAGTCATGTCTTTCGTTGTGCGATTGCCCAAACGCCAACCATTTGTTATTTTTCGTAATTAACCATGTCCCTTGTTGACACCACGTGATCTTCTAACATTAAATTGGTCCCACAATGGACACAAAATGTTCGTATATGAGGTTAATATGTCCTTATAAGATCCTTTTTAGTCTCTTAATTCATGATGCGCTTATTGTGATGTCTAAGTGAGGTCTTTTGGTTCTACCAAGATGCGGGGAGTCCCTCCAAAAGACTCTCTGACGCCCAAATCAGTAATTGTCAAATACAGTAACTATAGTAATAAATGTATACTCTTTTACATTGTTAACAATGCTCCTTTTATACCTATCACATGGGCTTTTTCTTGGATGGACCTTCATTAGGTCAAATTTTAGGATACCTAGGTAATGTATCTTCTAGGGTGTTTAATCTTCTGGTTATCTTAATCATGTTCTTATAATCAGAAATAAGATGTACATTCTACTCAAAATGACATTATCTCGATAATATCCTATACAAATTTTTTATTATTGTTAATAAAAATCAAGAACCTACTTAATTTTCTCTACACGAGAATAGATGAAATTTAAATATATTTATATTTTGGTATCCAAAATTTTTTCTGGGTCATTGCCAAAATAGTTTTTTTTATTGAATAGTTATTATTGGGTAATTATATTATATTGTGAATGATGGGTATTTATTTAAAGAAGGAAAATATTATTATTGGGTAGTTATATTTTATTGAATAAAGTTAGAAATAATTTATTGATATCATTTTATGAATATTTTATTATTTTTATGAAATGTAGTTAATAGTACGTATACAAATAATAGATAGCTAAAAAATTATTTACGTATGAACAGAAATTTTCGTACTACTATTTAGTCTCAGTCTCATTTCATTGGTCATTTGACTTATTTACATCTTTATCATATAAATCGACGAGTCTATCTTTATCCTAACAAGTCTATGCTTTCACACGGGCAAAGATTTTGAGCTTCTGACCATAAATATGAGCATATAAACTATTAAATAATGGTCGATAATTCATCCTATTTACAAAAAAAAAAATATGTAGAGGATCAGGTGTGAAATGATAAAATAGATATTAATTGCACTTGTTGGATGGTAGACCTGTCAAATAGCAAGAATTGAGGAAAAAAAGTTAATACTAAAAAAGAAGTTCAATATTAAGATTGTACCTTCATCATTTAAACTGGAAAATAATATTTAAAAAATATTAAAATATTCACATAATGAATATATTATATTTTAAAAAATATAATTACACCATAATAAATACAATAGACCACTTGATAATTGATATAGAAATAATAATTAAAATATAAGATATTTTGTCAATTAATTTTATTTGGTAATCAATTATAATATTTACATATATTATAATTTTGATCCACCTTGATGATCAATTCTTATTCTCTTTTTTACACACTTATAATTTTTTTGTACTTTTATTGATTTGAGAGTCGAAGAATCTTCTGCATAGATCTTCACTCGGTTTTCATTGACGATAAGCCTTTTCTTAGTAGAATGACACTACTTTCCAATAAAAACATTTTGAAATATCCACCGTGGGACGTGGGTAAAATTAATCCAAACTACAAGTCTTATGGTATTAACTATAAGTATAATTGTTGCATCATCCTCAACTACTCTTAATGTGGATCTATCAAATGGGGCCCTTGCAGCTTATATTGAAGTGATTCTTCATAAAGCTGTGTGCATTCCTCTTGCTACCTATTTTAAATTGAGTGGTAAACAAAGTCCTTCAAATGAAGTTCCTTATGCATTTATGGTGCAATTTGACGCGTGCAATGGTATGTACAAGACTAGATATTTGTCTAATGTAAGTAAAAAACATTAACATTTTGTGAAAGATTTTGAGGTATCTTTGTGGTACTAGTGATTTGAGGCTTTGTTTTGGAGGTGATAAATCTACTTTGATGGGTTACTCAAACTCTGATATGGGTGGATACATTGATTCCAAAAAGTCCACTTTAGGCTATTTGATTAAGTTTATGTTGGGGCAACGTGGTTTTAGAAAGGGGGTGAATAGAGCCTGCAGACATTTTAAAATCATTTTTGCGCAGACATAATTTAAGCGAATTAAAAGTATAAGGCAGAAAGGAATGCAAGGATTTATACTAGTTCTCCCAAACGTTGAGGATACTTCCCATCTCCTAAGAAATCTGCTTAAGAAGTTCCACTAATGAAATTCCTTGATTAACATGAGTATCAGCCTCTTCAGGTTGCAATGAGAATCAATCTCTCTAGATATCACGAGTATAAACCTCTCCAAGTTATAAGCATAAACCTTTTCAAGTATCCTTCTCAATCTTCTCCTAAGATCAAGAACTCTCAATTACAATCAACATCAATAATCTCTCACCAGGAGAGTACAACCAAGGTGACATAACAAACTTCACAATTTGAATGTTATTACAATGGTTTTCACTCAACCCAAATATCAATCTACAAAATATGAATTTGACTTTATGCACTTAGAGTATTCTCACTTTGAATCCTTGTATAGATTTTTACAATTTTGCTCATTCTTTATTTCAGCATTCTTTCATCTTCTCTTCTTCATGTTGGTCTTTGATCGAAGTCGTACCTAACCAAATTAAACAATTTAAATGTAGTACTTGGTAATGGACCCAAATTCATCTCCTAAACTACTAATATTATCGTTCAAAGGTTCCAGATTCAAACACAACAAAATAGGGTGGGGGGTTTGGCAGATTCACAACAAAATTCAAATCGTAATTGTAGATAAATAAAATAGTGTTATAAAACAATATTGATTCCTTGATTCAATTGAAATTTCACCAATCACAGATTACGGAATTAATTGTTCTATCCAATTTGCTCTCATGAAATCTGAAACTAATCAACTAAGCGAACATTAACAAGAGTTGAATATACCATTAAGCAAAGCATATTTCAAGCAAATAACACCCACAAATTAAGCAAGCTATGAACAACCCATACCCATTAAGCATGAATACAAGCCAATTTAGGTGCACAAACACGAATTTGAGATTAAGCATACATCAATTTCATGTTTTACCATGAAAATGCAACCTGAAGAAGGGCAAACCAGAACAAAATTCGAAAACGAATAAAAACTATATGGTTTCATTTCAATTTCTTCAAGGAATCAATACAGAGGGTTTAGGTAGACATTGAATTCCACATACAACTCAAACAAAAACAAAATTGCATTATAAGAGTAAGAAAAGAGGGAACAACCGCAATTTCGATTGAATGGGACAAAAACCCTAAGTTGGGTGGTGCTCCAATGGTTACAAAATCACAAAAATGAAGAATTCCCAAGTGGGTGCTCTCATAAAACGTTAAATCATAATGGGAGAGAAGAGAGGTCTCCAAAACCCTCCTAAAACCCTTAAAACATGTTCCCCTCAATTCAACCACTCATTTTAAAAAAAAAAACCACTCAAGACTGCAAAATTACAAAAATGTCACTCTTGGTCCAAAATGATAGCCCAATCGCTTGAATGACGTGGAAATGACATGAAAATGATGTGGAAGCTCTCTTCATCTTAAGATTAATGTACAAGCTCCAAAATTACTTCACAAACTACAAAATAATTAGAAACGAAAATTAGACCAATTAATGCCAAATTAATCAAAATTCGGAATAATGGCCCAATAAAACCCAATGGACGAAAATGCACTAAAGATAAACAATTAAGCACTAAACATCTATAAAGATGAGCACAAAAAGGCAATGGAATGGGGATAGTAATGACTCATCAGTCTTTGTATTTAAAATCAAGTTGTGCCAATTGACCATTGAAGCATATTCAATTGAGTATATTATGCAAATCTTCAATATCTTCTTAATTCTTCATTCGAAAGTTCTTAGTAAATCAGTCAAGTGTATTGATTCCTATGAATTATCGATTCTTTCCTTTTTAGCATTCAAAAATTTGAATTTTAATCTTCATTGTATCGTTATTCAATCATATGGATATTCTCTTGTTGTCTTTGATCTACATAGTTTTTTCCTTGCTCGTGATTGGTTGATAATCATATCATAATATTCTCAATGTTCAATTAAAGAGGTTTTCCTTTATATTTCTATTTAATCAATCTTGATATTCTTAAGATATATCTTCAATTAGATCCTTAATCATAATATCTTCAATTTATGTTGAGCCTTTGAATACTTACTTCTCAATCTTCTTAATTGGATACTATGATATTCTTTTCATTGATTTGATCATCAATTTCAATGTTAAGATTTATTTGATCATATCAGATTTCATCTTGGTATCATCTTGTGATTTGTTTAACCTTTTTGCGCCATATGATTATCTGATCTTGACTCGTCTAATAGTTAGTGTCATCCAATATCGTCTAATAGTCTAAGCCTTATTTATCAAGCCTTATTTGTAGATAGTCAAAGTGTTATCCATTTTGGTAAGAATCCAACTTTTCATTCTAAAGCCACACATATTGATGTGAGGTATCATTAGATTTGTGATTGCTTAAATCCTAATTTGTTAGAGTTAGATAAAGTGCACATAGATGATGATGTTGATATGTGACTAAGGCATTACCAAGACAAAAGTTTGAAGTTTCTTGTGAGATTGTCTAATTGGCAGTCACCTCCACATAGTTGTGAGGGGGGAGATATTTTGGGTTGGTGATCAAGGTTGTACCTGACCAAATTAAAGAGTGTAAATGCAATACTTAGGAGTTAACCCAAGGTCTTCAAAAAGTGACCATTGTTTTCAATCAAAGCCTTCCAGATACAACAAAAAGGGAGGGGGGAGGGTTTGGTTTGGCATATTCAAATTCCAACAAAAAATTAAGAACACGTAATTGTAAAAATTTAATCAAAATTTTTTTAAAACGTATTGATTCCTTGATTCCAATGAAAACCCACCAATCACAGATTACGAAAATAATTATTCTATCCATTTTACTCTCATGAAACTCGAAATTAACCAATTAAGCAAAGATTAACACAAGTTCATTATGCAATTAAGCAGAGCACATATCATTCAACTTCTCACACACAGATTAAGAACTGTGACAGAACCCAAACTCATTAAGCATATAAGGGGCTGTAAAAGTGTAGAAAATGTAAAACCATGATTAAACATCACTGAATTTCGTGTTCATTCAAATAAGCATGGATTGAACAAGATGAAGAGCAAACTAGAACAAAAATGCACTACAAAACAACAACCCCATGGTCTCATTTCAGTTCTTCAAGGAATCAATACAATTGTGGATTCTTGAATGAGTCTCCAATGGAGGCTCTAAAAAATGTGCCAAAATAGAATGGGGGTAAACGACTATGCAAAAAACCTAAAATCCTACTAAACTTGTGGTCACATCACCACAGATCCACATATTTACAAAAATGTTGGCCCAATGACGTGGACAAGCAAAATGACATGGCATAGACGTGGCAATGATGTGGGAATGATGTGACAACTCTCTCTTCATCTTAATATTAGTGTACAAGCTCCAAAATTGCTTCACAAAAATACCTAAAAAAATTAGAAACGAAAATAGACCAATTAATGTCAAATTAATCAAAATTCATAGTAATGGCCCAATGTAGCCCAATAGATGAAAATGCACTAACAATAGACAATTAAGCACTAAACAACCATCAAGATGGGCACAAAAAGGCAATGGAATAAGGGAAAATAGTGACTCATCAATTGAGCTCCTTACTATGTGTCTAAAAATTTCAACCTAATCAAGTCTACTTGTCTCACTTAACCTATGTCGAGAACGGTTTTCTTGAATGTCCTATTTTTGGCACGTTTGGAGGAGATAAAAGTGAGAAAATTTGTCATCATATTCATTGAGCTCCCTCACTAAAGTTACGATTTCTGCTACCTTAGCCGTTGGATCAAGATGAAACTTTGACAGAAGGTTTACAACATATAGTTCTTCATTTTAACCATTGGGATCTCCAATTGAATGTTTGTGGTTAGAGAAATCAGTCTCATACTATTGCTCAGTTTTAGATTTCTATTTCTTTGTTCTTCATATTTTAGAGGATTATTGTTTTGATGTTTTGGCTAGTTATAGGCACTTGTTTGTGCTTTTTGATTTGACTCTCTTATAACCGTATTTGATCTTGGTAAAGCTTGATTGACTGACTTGTACTAGTGTAGTTCTCACATTGAAAGGGTTTTCCCACGTTAAAAATATAAGTGTTCTCTTTTGTGATTATTGTTGTCATTTTTATTCTTATTGATCCTCACAAATTCTTGCAAGTTTGGAAGAATTATTTTGTTGCATACTTTGTTATTTTTGGTTTTTGTTTTCTATTCCCCATATTGTTTGTATAAAAAGCATACTAATAAAGCATACTTAACATTAATTTGATTATTTAAATATAAAAACTAACGACTAATAAAATACAAACTACTAACATTTGATGATAAAAAAATATAACAACTTTTTTTCTCAATTATCAATTTAATGAATAATCAATTTATCATATAAATAAATAATTATTGAAGAACTTATCATAAATATGTTTAGTAAGGGATTTCATAGACTCTAAAATGACACAACCCTTAGTTTGTTATGATTTTGTATTTCTAAGACACACCATTAAAGACTTGACATTTGGAGAGAACACATCCTTTCAAGCAAAATGAATTAATGTTTCTTCATTTAAAGTTGTTTTGACTTCCTTTTTTAGCACTTTGTATTACTAGAAAACACATTACGGAGTTGATGTCTTTGTTTCCTCTCCCTTTGTTTGTGTTTTCTCTTGTCACCCCTCTCTTTCTTCTAACAACTAAGTACACAATCTTTTCTATAATGCCTTTTTCTTGTAATTTTTATTATTCCTCTCATGTTTGGGCCTCCTTTGTAGAAAGAGAAGTTGTTAACATTACAAAGAAATGATCCTTTGAGAGTGGTTGTCATTCCTTGTTCGTTGAAGAGAGTTTTATGGAGATTTTAGCTTCTCCTCCTCCCTCTACTAACTTAGTTGTTATAGAGGTACTTTCAATTATCGAGGTTATTAAACCCACCCTCACCCATTCCCTACTGACCTCATAACCCATATTTACGGTGAGCAGAAAGCAAACATTTATGATTTTACTTTTGTGATTAAATTCATAAAAATCATATATAGTGTGTTATCTATATATGGTTTGAACATTGGAAAACCGTGTTGACTAAGTAAAATAGAAATAATAATAATAATAAATAAATAGTGAGAAAAAATATACATACATATTAATTAAAAAATGTTAATAAAAACATCCTTAATGAAAATTATTATTATATATATATATATATATTAATAATGTTTTTTCTTATTATATTTGTTTAAGACATTTTACTCCATACCTAGTTATTTATTTAAAGTTCTTGCTTGAATTTTATTTTACTTTTCATTATATATAAAGAGTTGTGTTTTGGCGATCAATTATATCTTTTGTCTTAGTGTTAAACACTCAATCCAACAAATTTAAAGCCTTCATTCATTTAAAATTTGACTAATCTTATGGTTAAACGGACTAATAAGAAAGAAAAGCATCAAAGGACAAACAATGGGTTGAAATTCTACTCTAAAGAGTTTCACAACTTCTTTAAAGGTTAAGGTATTATTAGATATTGTATTATTCATCATACACTATAACAAAATGGGATACCTAAAAGGATAAACATGAAATTTTTAGAAAAAAAAGGTGTATAACCTTTGATAATAGTTACCACTTAAACAAAGGGTGATTCTAACTACAAACATAACAATGTAAAGAGCTCAAATGCTAGTTTGAAACATCAATCGACACGTAAAAAAAGTTTAACGCAGTTGCATTAGAAGGACCATATGTATTTATTTTTAAAGTTTGGGGACTAAATTGTATCAGAGTCTATATTAGGGATGAATTCCAATTTTTCTTTAAAGTTTATGTACTAAAAACATATTTAACCTTAAATCATCTAATTAGACTAAAAGTGATACTCATGGGTAGTGTAACATCCCGGTAGCATATTACTTAAAATAAAAAGAATTAAACAATTATGACATGAAAACCTCATTTATTATCAATCCATTTCTCAAAACGTGGGAAATTTTTAAAAAAAGCTTTAAATTTAATATCCACTATGAATAAACAAAATACTTATAATTCTCTATTATTACAATTTGAAAGTCCAAAATATTAATTTAATTACATGAAAATTAAATAAAAGTATTTATAAAATCCCCTCGTACTCTGCTCCCTCACTTCCCCCTCTAAGCATCTCCTGGCTCACTTGAAACATCATCTACTTCCGAATAACAAGTTACCCGATCATCGCCACACACAAACAAATAAGGTGAGCTATGCACATAGATATAAATAAATATGAAATACACCCACCCAATAAGTCAAAAAATATTTATTATTCAACAAAACACCCACCCTCATAATCATTATGAGTTCATGCATGCAATCTAAATCTTGGCACTTCATCTGGAAAAACATCCGCATATTCAGTGGCCACCGGTATGGATCAGATTATCTTTGAAGCACTTTTCTTATCTAGCTTGGCCACCACCATAAAACATGTGGCCCCTCCTTGTAGTTCCTTCAATACTTGCTGAGTTGAGATCAACTCTAACCCTGCATGTTCTGGGAATACCAAATTGCGCCGTCAACAATCGATCATGATGTGATTGTTAGACAGCCAATCCATTCCAGTATAACGTCCAATCCCTCTAGAGGCAAGCACACCAGGTTCACTTTGAATCTGCGACTTGCCACTTCAATCACACACGCAACACAAACTGAACTAGTAACCACCTGATTCGAAGATGGAGTTGAAACCAACAACTCACAGTCCAAGTCACATTTCTCTAAGCTTATCTTCGCCACACATCCGTTGCTCTAGAGTCAAATAATACAAGTACATTATGCCCCCCAAGTAAACAAGATTGCATGATGAGATTACCTGACTGTGTAACTTCTGTAGAGGTCATAGCAAAGACCCTTCCAGCAACTTTAGGTCTCTCTGATCTAGGAGGTGATGGTTTCTTCGTCGCACTGGTCTTCTTTTCTGGGCATTGGTTAGAAAAATGCCCAACCTCATCACATATGAAGCAACAAGGACTGATCCCTTGTCCACTGGTTTGACTCTTCAACTTAGGACAATTCCTCTTCAAGTGCGCTCCCCCACATTGGAAGCATTTAAAGTCTCCAGAGGTGGTAGGAAGTCGGCTGTAAGGCTTCTTCATCTGTCTAGCCTCTGCGACATTCCCCTGATGTCGAACAACGGGACCAGGACCCTTCTCCAGGTGCTCAACACTCTTGGCCTGTTCCACCAAGATTGGGAATCTTCTTTCTGTCAAAGGCGTTACCACCTTCTTTAGCTCATGTTTGTGTCCTCGCTCAAACTTTAGAGACCTCCATTCATCCCTTTTTGCAGTGCATGGAATTCAGCCTCCTTGTCCTACCTAGTCGTATTTGAGAAATATTTTTTAGGAAACGAGTCCTGAAGCTGGTCTAGTCCACCTGTTCTTCTCGGGTTTGCATCTATTGTTGCATTCCCGCCCACCAATACTCGGCGTCATCATTCAGTAGATAGGTGGCAAAAAGGAGCTTCTTCTCATTCGCGTAGTTCATCACATTGAATATCTTCTCACATTTGCGGAACCATGCATCTGCTTCATCAGGAGAGGCTTTGCCAGTGAACTTTACTGGCTTGTGTCGTAGGAAATCCTCCATAGTTGGCACCCTGACCGACGCAATCACTGCTCTGGGCTGCGCTGCTACAGGTGGCTGCATCGCATCCACCATCCAGTGAATAGCCTCCACGATGTCATCATCACCATTTCCATTCCTTCTCCTCCTGTTAGCAGCCATAGCCTGAATACGCCACATTTCAACTGTTAAGAATCAGTCACTTAGTTAAACAAAGCCATTCATACCTTTACAACATTTAACTCAAACACAAAAAATAATCAATCGATAATCTCACTCGCCAAAAGCCCCAGAATATTTAAAATATTTTCAAAAATTTTTCTCTGATACCAACTGTAACATCCCGATACGATATTACTTAAAATAAAAAGAATTAAACAATTATGACATGAAAACCTCATTTATTATCAATCCATTTCCCGAAACGTGGAAAATTTTTAAAACCTTTAAATTTAATATCCACTATAAATAAACAAAATACTTATAATTCTCTATTACAATTTGAAAGTCCAAAATAGTAATTTAATTACATGAAAATTAAATAAAAGTATTTATAAAATCCCCTCGTACTCTGCTCCCTCACTCTGCCTCTATGCAACTCTTGGCTCACCTGAAACATCATCTGCTCCCGGATAACAAGTTACCCGATCATCGCCACACACAAGCAGATATGGTGAGTTATGCACACAGATATAAATAAATATGAAATACACCCACCCGATAAGTCAAAAAATATTTATTATTCCACAAAACACCCACCCTCATAATCATTATGAGTTCACCGCTATATCTCGCTGAGGCGAGACCTTCTCGTCTTATCGAGACCCTCGTTCGCTCAAACACACAGTCCCTCGCCTGGATGAGGATTCAATGTAACATGCACAAGTCTCATCGTGACCTCGCTTCGGCTAGCCATTCTCGCCTAAGCAGGAGAGCATGTTGCTCAACCCTAAAAATGGTCGCCAAGCGAAAAGCTCAAACCAGAACCAAGATCGATAATCTGCAACTTTCGCTTAGGCGAGAGTAACTCGCTTGGGCGAAAATAGTAGAGTTTCGTCTCTAATCTCGCAAGCAAACAATCCAATGAATACCAAAACACATCACCACCATTACAAAACAGTCTATATCAACAAGCACATCACATGAACCTGTTTTAATTCCATTTGAATCGCCAAAACATGAGGTTTAACCATAGGCAACCAATACAGTACCAAAACCCTCATTCTAGTCGCATAAAGCATAAAAGACTTTACAGCAACATCAATTTACCTCAACTTCTCAATCTCATAACATATAACACGGATTTCATATCATACAAGAATCAATGGAGAAGAGAAAACCCAAAAGCACAACTCTATAATTTAATTCACACACATAAAGACAGCTTCCCCTAACCTGAAATCCTTGATTAAAATTTGGGAAGAGAAGAGTGTCCCTTTTTTCTCACTAGTGCTTTGCCTCAGACTTTCTCCCACTTCAGCCTCTTGCATACCCGAAACTCACCTCTCACTCTCTAATTTCGTTCTCTTTTCAAAAGCCAATTAACAGCACTGCTAAAACCCTTCTTTTCCCCCAAAATTGCCTTTTATATGTGTCTTAATTAGGGGTTTAAGTGCTAAAACGAAAATAGGCTTTATGGTGGTTTTAATTTCTATTCAAGGATGATCATTACACAATGGTTTTCAGCCCCTATTGGCTACCCCTTCTGCTAGGTTTTCTTTGCCCTTTCACATTCAAGCTTGGCTACCCCTTCTGCTAGGTTTTCTCTGCCCTTTCACATTCAAGCCAAAGCTGCTTATTATAAAATAAAATAATTCATGTCTATCAAGGTTTGAACCCGTGACTCTCCTAATGTTAAATCAATTCATCACCATTCAAACAAATCATCTTTGATGATAATTATTATAATCTCTTGATTATACTATCACTAAACAGGCTCAAATATACTATTAAAAATAATAATAAATCAAATAACACACAATTGGAATACATAAAACTCGAACCCAAGTCCTCTCACACAATCAAGTACTCTCAACCACTTGAGCTTGTACTTTTCCACGCCATACCAATTAACATTTAATGCTATCAAAGTTCCCACCACCCACAGTTATTAATCAATTAATTATTTAAATTAATTAATTTCCACGGGGCTTACAGGTAGCGTTTACATTCACCCTTAGAGTATGAAAATGAGATCATCCAAACATATCAAACTAGCGGTAATTTAAAGGGTTGTTAGGGTGAGTAAACCTTTGTGGGACATGGGCATATCTTAAAGTCTAACAATTCAACTATGGTTATCCATGAGGAATTATAGTCCCTTCTTAAGACTTGTAGGATGTAGGTGGGTCTATAAGAAGAAGATTGGAAACTCTACCTTTGATGTTGAAGTTGTCACGTATAAGGCTTACTTTGTGGCCAAAAGGTATAGTCAGAAAAAAGGAGTGGACTATAAAGGGATCTTTATACCTATACTCCAACACACATGTCCGTTAGAGTTTTGCTTGTGCTTATGGGCACTCATAGATATGGAGCTAGAGTGGCTTGGCGTGTGACACCCTCCTCTACGAAAAAGTTAAGGTAGATATTCTAATATCTTAAGTTGAAAATTTCAAAGAACCAAGGAAAGAAAATTAGACTACGAAGGTTGTTGTATCATTTGAAGTAATATCTAAGGCAATGACTTAAGAGATTCAATGAGTCCATTCTCTCTCATAGGTATAACAAAAGTCTTTATGATGCTTAAGTGTACCATAAGAAGGTATAAGATGGTTCCCATGTTTATGTTCTATTTGTATGTAGAACATATGGTTATAGCATTCATGTATAACATGGAGATTTAAAAGCTAAAGTCACTATTAGGTAGTGAATTTAAGATGAAAGACTTAATAGCTACTGTAAAATTGTTGGCATGAAGATCAAGTGGGATCGTGATTAGAAGATGTTCTTTCAATAAGGGTACATACAAAAGGTCTTAAACCATTATGAAATGAGTGGTGCCAAGGTAGTCATTAATTTTTTGACATCATCCATTTATCTATTTGTAACCAATACTACTATTGCAAGATCCTTAAATGAATGCATGACTCATGTTCCTCGTGCTAGTGTGTTGGAGAGTGTGTTATATGTGGTGATGTATTCTAGATTAGAAAATTTCCAAGCAATCATTGAGGGTACACTTGATGTGTGCTTTGTCTACAAGGGTGACACAAGTGCACCATTGTTTGACAATAATGTTTTTTATTGTTGAAGTAGAATGCATGGCTCTTGTAAAGCCATAAAAAGGAGAGGATTTGGACGAAACGCTTGGCGAGTAATATGAGATTTTGAGAAGGTAAGGCTATTAGATTTTGTTATAGCCTCAATGTAATTTTCTAGCTGAAAGTTCAAGTTCATCATGAATAAACAAAGTATATTGATGTCAGGTATCACTTTCTTCACATACAAAAAATCACTTAAGTGCAATAAATTGATATAAAAGACAATCCAACATACATGCTTATTATACATATATTGCTCAAACCGATCAATTAAATCAGCACTTCCAGATCGCTTGATTATCATAAGTGCTTCTTGATCACTCAATCATGACCACACAAGACACATAGAAACACTAGAATCAATGCAGCAATATTTGGACCCGAAGCCTACAACTTTCAACACCATCGTAAACTCTAATTAACAAAAAAATGAAGCAAATAACTAAATAGTTAGGCAAGATTGGGATCATAATCCAAGGTTAGAACAAGGATAAGGTGGGTTAATAAAAATTGAGCAAGGTACTACCCCAAAGGTAGGTAAAAGAAAAAAGAAACACTATAAATAGAGCAACCTAGGTCAATCTAGAGGTAGATAAAAGAACATATTCTTGAACACCACCTAACTTAAGCTCCAGAAGACCAAATGGACCTATTGATGGCATACTCCCTAGCCATGGCCAAAAACTTTCGAGAAGAGTTGGATTCATCTATGCAAGGTGAAGCAAAGCTATATCTTTTAGGCCATTTTGAAGTATCTCTAGTAGATTAGGAATATTTTAGACCTTTTATTAAGGGTCATGTAGTGTATAATTTTGTTTAGGCCTTGTATGAAGGGCCCAATAGTATAGGGTCTTGAACAATCTTGCTTAAGTTGTAGGGCAATGTTTGTGCCTAGCTTAAGCTAATCTTAGGTGATTAATTTTGTAACTCTAGCTTGGTGGAAAGACATGGGGGTCACATGACAAGCTCTTAGTGGAGAGTTTTCTTTCAAAGGTAGTGACTGTTAGCACAAGCAACCTTGGTGCAAGGATTTAATAAAGCAAAGTGCATGAGATCATAAGTGGTTGATGAAGAATTGATGAAGATGCATTGATGATCAAGTTTCTTGTTTGCTAAATAGGGAAATGAAGTGAAGATCATGAAGTTTATATGTTGTATTATACTTGTAGACTATATGACATAGGTTAGATGTCCTTTTACTCTTGGTGTGCTCGTTTCAATATGTTAAAAAGGTTTTTAACAAGTTAAAAGGCTTACTGCATATAGTTTTGGTATGAATGTATTCAATCAGATAAATTATTATTCAATTGATTGATTTCACATAAGTAAAGTGAAATCAACAAATTGTACAGACAAATCAACCTGTTGAATTCAATTATGATCAAGCTATATAAGCTGATTTTCAGGGAGATGAGACACGATTTTTGAGTTTTTGAGCGCGAAAAACAATCATACACTTTTGGAAAACTCTCTCTTTGAATTAAACAGTTGCAGTAGTAGATTAAAGATCTTGGTTGATCTTAGAGTCATTTTGGCTTGGTTGAAGCTTGAAGAATGTGTGTTTGGTTGGCTAGGGAAAGGGTCCATAAGGTTTTGTTGTTTTTCTGCCTTTGTAGCGTTCCTGGTGTGATTCCAAGTTTATAAGTGGGAGTCTTAAAATGTTGGGGATAAGATTTTTGTGAGATTCAAAAATCTTTGTATTTGCATTATTCGAAAAAGTAATCTTGGTGTGATTTTGTAATATTTTTTATAATAGTGGAAAACTAGGCTCAAGTTATCCTGGTAAACTAGATGTAGCTCTATAATTGAGTGAACTAGTATAAAAACAAGTGTATGATCTTCTTTCTTTTATCTCGTCCATCTTTAAAATCTTAAGAAAACCAAGCAAATCAATCTTTGTTAAGTGTGCATGAGTTTTTACGTTGCCTGGTAGTGTAATCAAGTTATATATATTGATTGGAACATATATTGATTAAGAAAGCGTGTCACTTGAGTGAGTTTTGTGCATTTTTCATTTCTGCATAATTTCCCAAAATTTTATCCGATTGTTTTCATATTTTAATCTCTTGATTCATAATGTATGAACAAATTAACCTGCTATTTTTTATTTTAATCAGTTGAAAGTGTGTTATCTTGAGACTTTTGTTTTCTGATTACGTGGTCAATCTGATTCAAAGAAAAGGGTTCTTAAGCTGTTAAAAAGTGTTTTAAAGCCAATTCACCCTCCCTTCTTGGCCAAACCAACCATTTCATTACTTACAATGGCCATGTGTCACTTTCCTAGTGGAGAACTTTTTCTAAAGTGGCTTTCCACATAGCATGCAAGGAGTGGAGATTCTTTCTAAAAGTTAATGCCACATGTCATGCTCTTCTTCAACAAGATGTGATTTTTAGGGTTTGGTGCAAGGTAGCATTTTAAGGATTTTGGTCTACTTTGGAGACACCTTACTTTATAAATAGAGGTCTCACCCCCATGTATTTTCACACACGAATTGAGTAATGTTATGTTGCCAAAATTGTGCCATACTACTTATTTAGGTCATCAAAAGGCTAGAGCATTCCATGTGAGCTCTTCTAGCCACCCTCCTCTTGAATTGGCCCAACCTCTCTTGAGAATAACTAAACACCATCTCACCACCCCAAATACCATAAAACTGAGATACCCACCACCCTTTTTGATGAAGGATTGACCCCAACCAAGGATGAAGGCACATGCTTAAGAAGACTAAGCATGTTTAGAAAGGATGTTCACTAATCCTTCATCCCTTTCATTTGTGTTTGTTATTTTTGATTCCCTAAGTTGACTTAGTTGAATCAACTTTAGTTGACTTGTTGACCTTTGACTAGGTTTGACTTGTTGACTATAGTT
>Ga0099822_1000328_pt1 | contig 40968 bp, 19 predicted proteins | sample CowpeawhiteBW_FD_76839 | JGI IMG/M metagenome (GOLD analysis project Ga0099822, IMG submission 76839) | Root nodule microbial communities of legume samples collected from California USA - Cow pea white BW | ecosystem: Host-associated > Plants > Roots > Nodule | place: USA: California | collected... | reverse complement strand
GTAGAAAATAAAAAATAATTAGATAAAATATATCGAAATAGTATTCTACATAATGAAAATAAACAACAAATAAAAATATTAAAAAATTAACAAATGTTTACAAAAAATTTGAGAGACCATTGAAAGAAATCGCACAAAGAAAAACAAATAAATAATTAAGGGTATGATAAGTTGAAAAATATCTCAAATATCTAAGAAAACTTTTCAAATATAAATATAGATACTCAATGGTTGATAAATAACAAAAATTGTTTTAGCGAAATAAAAGAGTTTTTCAAATGAAACAAAAACTAATAATAATAAGTAAAGTTTTTTTTTATATCACCTAGTAAATTGAGAGTATTAAACATTCTCATGTGAAAGAAGAATATATAATAAATAAAAATAATAAAAAATAATAAAAATATTCAAATGTGAGACATAAAAAAATTTTAATTGACATACATTTTTTTAACATAATTACATAAAAGTTATGATAAGTGTAAGTTGAAAAATATAATTGAGATGCGAATGAGTTTTATGAGAAACCAAATAATTAGAAGAAATAAAAAATAATATATATATATATATGTGGTTACTTAATTAATTATGAATATTCTAATAATTTAAACGGGGACGAGTATTATGACGGGGATATATACATTTCCATACCCAATTGAAAAAGTTGAGGATTCTCTATACCCATACTCAGTCAATGCGGGGATTCCCGTCAAAACGAGAACGGATTCGAACAATACCCACGGAGACGAATTTATTTGTCATGTCTATATATAACCCCATTACAAGATTTGCATGATAGTTAAATAAATTTTAACCAATTATAGAATTTATTTGTTATCTTGTGAAATACCATAAAAAGTAGGGATTGAGTGAGTAGTGGAAAGGGGAGTGTGAGAAGTAATTCCCCTGTTGGGCTTCAGGAAGTGGGAGCTGACCTGGACTGGGTTTCCAAAAGCCCTATTTTTTAACGGCTCAAACTCCGTCCATATTAGACGTTAATGAGAATAATAATAAATAGTTAATTAAAATTAGCAGAAAATAATAGTACTAATTGCTGCGTATTATGCAGCCTAAGTATAACTGTAAAACTGCATATTCCACCCCACATTTTTGATTCTGTTTTGAAGAGAGAACGAGGGAAGGTTTTGAGTTTGATATTGGCAAATGATAAAGCGCAGCAACTAGAGACCTATTGAAGAGTGTTTGCGTGCGTTCTCTTCTGCTGTGTTCGAAGTTCAGTTTTCAGATTTCGCCACGCAAACCCTAACGCTTCGAACTTGCAATTGCTTCGCTCAATAGGGTTATTTATTATTATTAATCTTATTTTCTTATCATTCGCTTTTCCAATTAGGTTCCCATTCAGTTGTTATGCATTCCCACCAATGATTCCACACCATTAATTTAATTAGTTTTGCAGATTTTGACCAAAACGAGCTGTGTAATACACTGGTGGAATTTGATAAGTAGAGTTACGATGGATTTTGACGAGTATGAGTATTTAGAGAAAGCAGTTGAAAATGCTGAAGTTAAGAAGGAGAAGCATAGGGCTAATGGTAGTGATAGAAGTGTGAAGTCTGAAGAGAGAGGGCATGGTCGGAGTTCTAAGCATAAGAGTGGTGAGAAGGATGACGAAGACGTTGAACTCCATGCCAGGCATTCAAAATCTGGAGAGGATTCCCGCCATTATGAGAGGAAGAGAGAAAGAAGCTCCTCTCGTCACGGTTTGCAGTACAGAGATGGAGAAAAGGAGAAAGATCAGCACAGAAGCTCTGGGGGCAGTAGGGATAGGAAGAGGGATAGGGACAGAGACCACGAGAATAATGATAGGAAGAGAGGTAGGGAGAGAGAGAGAGATCGCGAGCGCGACCAAGAAAGGGATAGAAGGGACCGAGGAAGTGAGAGTGAGCAGGAACACCGCAGCAGAAGTAGATCCGAAAGGCATCGGAGTGATCTGGATGACAGAGACAGAGAAACAATTCTTGATAAAGACAGAGAAATAAGCCGGGATAAGGATTTCGGAGACAGAGAAAGGGCGAGGGAAACAAGGGAACGGGTTAGAGAAAGCAGGTATTCTTTCACGTTAAAGTTTTATTAATTTTAGCTGCTGTGGTAGATTATCCATAATTTTGTCTGTGATTGTTATCTAGCTACCCTAGATTTTTGTTTCCTATTGACTTCCTACATCCATTGTGAACAGGGATTATGTATATAATGATTTATTTTCTGCTTCATCTCATCTAGAGAGTTAACCTCCTCTGTCTGACGGGCATGCTGTGTGATATATACGTAAACAGTATTCCCATTTTCCCTTTAGCAGAGCATTGGACATGAAAAGGATGCACAAATATCACTGACTTGAAAGCCACTTAATTAATGATGACCAGAGTATGTTTGGACAAACATTTTCATAAGGACTCCTAGGAGAGAAAAATATGAAGAAAAAAATAAAATTGACTTCTCTGAGTTAAATTAACCTATGTACAAGGTAAAAATAAGAGTTTGGAGATGTTACACGAAAGAGTTTGTATATAGCTTATGCATGGACTAATTTTAACTTAAGGAGAAATCAATTTCATTTTTCTCTCCTAGAAATCCTTGTGGAGAAGCTCGTCATCCAAATAGATCCTAAAATTCCTTTGGCTTTCTGTATAAAATCCTCTATTGTAGATAGTTGTATGCAATCTTGAAACTCCTTCACCTTCGTCATATTCGTTGTCGAAATGTGATTCCTAAATTTCATGTCTGTAAATGTGACATGAACAATTTGTAGGTAGGGGACTATGTTTAATATCAATATGGGATAAGTTATTCTTTTAATCTGAAATTTTAGATATGTTGCGAAGTAGTAGATATAGAAACAGTAACATTTTCCACTTCTGCTTTTAATCCGTTAATTCCCGTATACTCTGTGTACATGCTCAGGTACTACTATATAGAACACAGACACACTTCTTTAATATAGCTTAAACTTTTAGGTAGATTGTTAATTCAATTTAGGATTGTAATTTACTTGACTAAATGATTTGGAGTTTGATCCTCATGGTCATTGGTGCATAGTTCTAGGACAGCCCCATTCGTGGCCTTGAAATTTATCTATAATTGATTTTAATGTCTGGGAACAGAATACAATATACAAGTTGTTTCTGCGCCCTAGATTAATCATAATAAGCTTTCCAGGTCCACTTGCTTGTTAACGTATTCTTTCATTTACTTCCTTTCTTCTATTTCATTTATTTTATCATATTCAGAATCCTTATTGTCAATGATATAGTTATGCTTACAGTAATAGCTTTGTTGAGTCATTGATTAGATTTAGTATGGTGAATTTAATAGGCTGAGGCAATGGTGCCAAGATCAAGACCTTGGTATTTGGGTGAATCTTATTATTTAATTTTTAGTTTGTGTTGAACCCATTTTATGCACTTTAAGTTATGCAAATTCATATATATTATCATATGTAGTATAGTTCTGTTAATCTTAGGTGATCAGAAATGTGTTATCCTCTTGGCTATGAAGTTTAATCACCTACTCGTTTTTATAAATGGTGTTTATTCTTTGTCCTGCTTTACCTGACATCATTGTTCTTTGCATTTGGTGCTCATGAGTTTGTCTTTGTTTGTGAACTAGGTTATTCTCTTGTCTCTCATCTCTATTTTGAGGATCGTTGTAGGTTTGTTTTACTGTTTGCATTGATTATAATATCTAATCTGGATTTGAGAATGGTGGTTTTTTAATTGCATATAGTTAGTTGTTCTGTTTAACAGCATTATAGCTTCTGAATATTGAATGTTAGTTTCTAGGAACACGTGGATATGGTATAAAGGTCATCAAATGATCTTTGCCGAGGTACTGGAGCCTTAGGTCATTGGTTTCAAAAGTTTCTCCACCTCCCAGAATCTATTTGAAAGTATGCATTGTAACCATTCATTGTTTGAATGGTCGTTGTAGTGGTGGCGGTGATGCCATGCTGTTTATAATCCTTCCCTCTTGAAATTAGTTGCTTAATTGCATTTATTCTGTTGCAGAAATGCTGGTGATGGAGTAATGGGCAATGCTTAAGAGAAGCAATTCATCTTCTGATGCCTGTGGACAAAACCAATGTTCATTTGGCTACATGTTGATCACAGTTTTTGTCACTGCATGTAATAGATTGGTGTCAATGTGATTAATTTGGGAAATATTAGATTTAGAAAGTTCTGCATTTCATAGCTTTTCAATTTTGTTATATCAATTCGTTCATGGGGTTTTTGAGTGAATGAAGTCCACTAAAAAAATGCTCTAGCCTTAAACATCAGATAAAGTCCCAAGAACTAGTTTAAAATCTACCATCAGATAGAGTCCAGCAATTCTGTTGTTCATGTCCAGAACTGGGTGCTCCATTGCAACATTAATTTTTTTGTTCACATCACTGGCACCTTGCTTTGATCAATGTGATTAAAGGCCTTTATGTTTTATATTATTGGATTCTATCGATTTACCGATTGCATGGGTAGGATGGGTTTTTTATGTACTATGCTGTCCTGTTGCTGTTGATTCTTTCCTTCTGTTTAATCACATCACTAGTCATGTCCTATATAAAACTAGATTTTGTGTATTATGAAGGTTGCATTCACTTTATGCTTATGGTTCTCTTACTCGGTATATATAAGCTTTTAACAGGTTTCAACTTAATGCAATTAGGTCCCTCACACTCTCGTACTGCCATCAATCCAAGTTGGTGATGCTGTTTCAATATAAGATTTTGTTTTATTTATAGAAGGTACAAAATCTCGTGTTAATAGCAATTGGATGACATTCATTCCCCTTTAATTACCGTTTCCATCAATCCACGGGTTTGATTCTTTTTTAGTTCAAGAAGTAAAGTCATAAATTAAAACCTGTTACCTGGGGATTTCATGTTAACTTAATTTAGTTCCCTGCAGGCCTGTGTTCACGTGGGGGCTTTATACATGTAAAGACCATTTGCTGCCATGTTGCGAATTTAAGGAACATGAAAATTTTGTGTTGGGAAATATGGTTTATGCAGTAGTTTGTTAAATATATGTTATCATTATTTTCAAATCTGAACTGCTATAAAGAGATTGCATGCATCCCAACAACTTGGGCTATAATTTTGTCCTTTTATCATATTGTAGGCGACATAAAGAGAAAAAGGAAGAAGCTACACAACCTGATGCTGATCCTGAAAGAGATCAAAGAACTGTGTTCGCCTATCAGGTATTCCAAATATAGCTGGAAGGCAATCACATGATCTGTTTCTAATACTTCATTAATTGCCAGATCTAATCTTCAAAACATTTTCACAGATTTCTCTGAAAGCTGATGAAAGAGATGTATACGAGTTCTTCTCAAGGGCTGGCAAGGTCATACTATATTTCACTTTGTTTGCTAACAACAAAATTGCTTTCCTATGCTACTGTAGCTGGGTTTGATTTGTAGTTTAATACATGAGAGTGAACTCTGGAACAATTATTGAAAAACTGTTTGTTTTCTTTTGACATTTTTATTGTAATAGATCCTTGTCTCCCTTAAATAATGTAAGAGAACAAACAAGAGATTGCCAGATGAAATAAATCTCAGAGGCATGTAATGCATTTCTCTGACAGTTTCAGAAGCAAATCTATTCTTCTTAATGACATAAATTTGTTTTAATTCCTTGATAGTGTAATGAATTATGCACATCAATAAATCCTATGGTACCTCATGTTAAGAAAATGTAAACTGCAATATGCATGTCAAATTACGTTCGAATGATGTGTCACCTTATTACTTACAGATAGTGTATATAGTTTTGCATTGTTAGCTGTACCAGATTTAAATTTGTACCTTTTTGATGTGTGTCTTATTTTTCCCTCCCCGTCCTTCCCTTTTTCTTTATACTTTGCAAAAAGTTGGAGTTTTTCGACATATATTTCATTGACATATCTAGTTTACTATTTCAAGGTACGAGATGTTCGTTTGATTATGGACCGCAATTCAAGGCGTTCTAAGGGTGTTGGGTAAGCACAAGACAACCGTGATCTGAACTAAATTAACTTTGTACCTCTTAGTTATGTATGAAAAAAGCAACATCAAATGGAAGGAGAGTTAACAATTGCACCTAATCTTTGATTTGTTCGAGTTTGTACAACTTAGAATTGGTCTAAATTATTTTTTTATGAATTCTGTGAACATTAACTTAGGATTTAACAAATATATGACCTGATATTTTTGTGAAGAAATCAGACGTGAGTATTAGAGAATCTAACCTCGATTTTTCAGTCTTAGAGGGCTCCTAGTGTTGTGGACCGTGACAAATTTATGCCAAGATCCTATTAATTAGGGATATCTTTATTTTTATTTTATCAATTAGGAGAATTGTTAAGGATGTCTTTGTAGTCTTTTTAAGGACAGACTTGATTGAAAATTTGTGAGCGAGAATTTTACTTTTTCAGAAAAGCTTGTATTAGTAGTTTAGGAAGCGCTCTCATGGTTGAGTGTGCTTCTCACTTCCTGTAGGTCAGTAGAAGGAGTCTTTCGAGTCTACATCAGTGTTTTAATCTTTCACAAAGGTCCATAAGCAGTGATGGTATAAATTAACTCCTTTAATGTTCTTTCCTAATGTTCTCCTGCATATGTACGTATGCACGCATACATGTATGTGCGAAAGTATATCTGTGATAGAACTTGTTTGATCCAAAAAAGAATGATTTTTATTGATGAACCCTAGATCCTGAATGCCGAGCCACTGTGGTAGCAGCCTCGGACTAGGTTTAAACTCCCTCACTAATTCACACCTAACTGGCTATAAACAGCTATCTATCAATCTGATGCCTAAAGGTATAAATCTCTACCATGATAACAGTCCTTGTTATTTTCCGTTTTATGATGCATATAAAGACCAGGGTTTGTATTTACATTATAACGTGACCAGGTCAATAATTATAATCACTTTGTCAATTGTTGTATATATTTTAAGGTAGACGGTGTAAACCTCATATTTTTTGGATTTGTATATGGCTGTGTAATGCTTTCTTTTATGCAGGTATATTGAGTTTTATGATGTCATGTCTGTTCCAATGGCAATTGCACTTTCAGGCCAACCTCTCCTTGGTCAACCAGTGATGGTGAAGCCGTCAGAAGCAGAAAAGAATTTGGTTCAGTCCACAACAGCTGTTGGTGGATCCACTGGACTTATAGGTCCTTATTCTGGGGGAGCAAGAAGGCTCTATGTTGGGAATCTGCATATCAGTATGAGTGAAGCTGATATTCGTAAGGTGATCACTTGTTTATTTTGTCCTTGGAAAATTATTGGTGCATTTTTGTGAATGAGTTTCTAGAACTGGTTGACTTAAAAGGGTCTTCAACTTATGATGCAATGCAATAGTTGAATGAGGTCACTCCCTTAACTGATAAATTATCTGCTCCTTTTCTTTTTCCCTTGCTTCTTCCTTTCCTAATGTTACATTTCTTTCTGATTACTTGAAAGTCAATATTTTTCTTTCGTTTGCGGTTTGATAAATAGTGCACATTCCAATCGATTGTATTATTCTTTTAAACTCCTTTGTTAAATTGTATAGGTATTTGAAGCATTTGGTCAGGTTGAGCTAGTCCAGCTGCCTCTCGATGAAAGTGGGCACTGCAAAGGTTTTGGCTTTGTACAGGTGAATTTTGTATCTAGTAGCAATAATTAGGCAATTGCTCACTCTACGTGGAAACTTTTATTGCATTTAAACCAAAATAGAACTTCCCTAGGGACCCACTGGAGTCATGATCTACTCATGAATGAAGTTGCTACTGGGTTCTGATGCTATCATACTACTGGCTTTACCATAATACTTTTAGCAAGCTGCACCTTTTCCAACTATGTAGGTTAACTAAACTGTTTACTGTAGTTTGCACGCCTTGAAGATGCCAGAAATGCTCAGAGCTTGAATGGTCAATTAGAGATTGGTGGTAGAACAATCAAGGTACTGTTGAATTGTTCATAAATTTAAGTTTGGTAGATCTTCTTTTACTAAAATTAGGCTTTATAATTTTGGGTCCTATTAAATTTTGTACAATGTGAATAGTTGAAAACTAGTTGAGTAGTCATGCATTCTGATTCTTGTTAAGTTTGCATCTTGATCTTGTGCTACGTCTAACTGAATGCATAGACTGTGTGTAGCAAACTAGTTGAGTAGTCATGCTTTCTGATTCTTGCAGTTAGGTTGCTGAACTGATGGAGTCTTGATTGAACCCTTATACCTTTTATATGCTAAGTTGCTATCCTTCGAAAGAATTTATTTTTCCAGTTAGTGAATCTTGGAGATTTTATTTTACTTAGGATGGGCAAAGTCTTGTAGTTTGTACTCATTTTTGTTACCTCGGGCTAGGGTAATGTATTATTGTACTAGAATAGTGCTAGAAGTAAAACAGGAACCGTAAGACCAAGGAATGTATATCTTTGGGGTTTTTGTTTTTCATTTGAACTTCACTTTATTTATCTGTATGTAAACTTTCAGTTGCTGTTACTGATCAATCTGGAATGAATTAGGTATCGGCTGTTACTGATCAAACTGGAATGCAAGAGGTTGGAGGAAATACTGGTGATTTTGATGATGATGATGAAGGAGGTGGCTTGGTAAGTTTCTGAAGAAAATTGGTTATGAACTATTGAAATTTTACTAAATTACGCATCCCCCTGATGTTTAGATTCCAACATGGAACTCCACCAAGCAGTCTAAGTTGAAGCAGTCACATCTCATAACAGATTAATCACATTCCAGTGGTGTGGTTATACTGTAATTGAATTTGAGTGCTCTATTATTTTGTGCTGGTGTAATCTAAACTTCATTTCAAATATATATAGGAACTTGAACGAGTATTCTGAGATTAGTACTTGGGAACTAGTGCTAGCTAAATACTTCACATGTTTTAAACCTGAAAGATTGGTGTTTCATGTTCTGAAATCTGAATATTGGAAGATTGGATTATTTTTGTTGTAGTGTTTTTTAATCTTAGTAACTGCGAAAATTATATTATCAAATGGTCTGCTGTAAGTGATTACTAGGTTTGAATTTAGACCCTGCTTCTTCAGCGGATTATATTAATATAGTGCTTTAAATTGAAGTATATCGAAATTTTCTTTTGCACCCGAAAGAAGTCTCCCTCCTCCTCTCCCTATTTCTTTTGACAAATACAGAATTACAATGATATTGATATTCAATAAACGACGATGGATGTGAATTATCTTCACCAAAATATTGATTTCTGTTTTGAAAATTTGTTGGTACTTTTTTTTTTTTAATTTTATTTGTTGATTAGAAGTCTCACTGTTTTAGCTGACCGTTCTGAAATTTTCAGTCCTTGAATGCATGTTCTCGAGCAATACTAATGCAGAAGTTGGATCGTAGTGGCACTGCATCAAGGTTTGTCCCCTGCCATTTTGGCTTTTCCCATGTGAAGATCAATATTAATAATCATTATCTCACTCGTGCATTTCTTGACAGCATGGTTGGTTCCCTGGGTAATTCTGTTGTCAACAACACAGGTCTTAATCTACCAGCAACAGGAAATATACTTGGAGCTGTGCCCGCGGGTTCTCCCCTTTCTTCTATTCCTGCAGTATCTGGGTTGGCAGGTGGAGGTCTCCAAATTCCCATGGCTACAATTCCTACTATTGATACAATCGGTGTTCCAAGTGAATGCTTAATGTTAAAGAACATGTTTGATCCCGAGGACGAGGTGGTTACATTGCACCTGTACTTTGTATTTTTGTTTCATATTTTTTTGTCTAATAATATACGGGCTTGATGTGCTGTAGACTGAACCAGATTTTGATTTGGATATTAAAGAAGATGTTGAAGCAGAATGCTCTAAGTTTGGGACGTTAAGACACATATATGTTGATAAGTGAGTAAACTAGTAATCATTGTGCTCATCTTTTAATTGTGAGACTACAAGTTTGTGGCGTTTTCATGTATTTATTATTTTAATGATCATCAGGAAGAGTGCTGGTTTTGTCTACTTACGTTTTGAAGAGACCCATTCTGCAATAAGTGCTCAGCGGTCCTTGCACGGACGATGGTTTGCTGGGAAGATGATCACTGCGAGCTTCATGGTACATTTCATCGCCTTTATTCCTCTATTTTATTTTTTGAATATCCGCAAAATTGATGAACATCTTAAATCCTGTTTATGCTGGCAGGTGCCTCAGTCATACGAGGATAAATTCCCAGACAGCAGATAAACTGATGAAATAATCATCTTCAGAATTATATAACAGCTTTTACTTGTCTTGGATTGGCTAAAAGGTGCTGTTTATAAAACTTGCATAATTTTTTGGGGTGTTGGTTTTCTATAAGAGTCTGTTACAGTATTACTGTTGTGGCTTGGCAGTGGTATTGATTGGAACAAGGGTTTTTTGATGCTACAAACATTGATGTAATTCTACTTCGGCTGATGCCAATCACAGTTTTGATGTATTCTCACTTTCTTTGTGGCATAAGCCTGAAAGGAACCCCCATAATCGGTTGGTCAACATGTTTCGGTCACTAGTACATTTTTGCTAACTACTGTCTATTTTTATTTTATATTTTTACTTCCTCTGTTTCCACTAAAAAAGAATCACAAGAGTAACAAAAAGTTTAATAAATATTTTAAAGCTAAGGAAATAACATATAAAAATGCGGTCCTAGTTTAAACAGAACTCGAACTCGAATTAAATGTCACAACTTATAATCAGTTGGTTGAACTCAGTAAATCCTCGGATGAAAAATTGTAACTACGTATTCATTAAATCTTGTTTTTAAAACTTAAAAATGAATACTATACAGTGTAAATTAAAATGAATACTGCAACATTAAAGCATGGAGTAAACAAGGGGTTTAATTAGAGTAGCGAGAGTAAGAAATAAGTTATGTGTGAATGTTATATGAAAAAGTATTTCAGGCAAGTGAGAAAATTTACTTACAAAACTCTGTTTTACTATTTTCATTTATAAATCATAGTAAATAAATATATGTAACTAATTAAAAATTAAGTGATATTTTTCTTGTCAAACAAGAATATCATATCAATCATTTATTCATTGATTCCAACTCAAATTCTATATTCTCATTAAATTGCCCCTATTGGAGTGTGACACACTGCATGACGACGTTACATCATAATGCCCCCAAGCTAATAATATAATACCCAACACTACACTACCTTCTCACTTCCTTCCCCTCAAATACGCTCACATCTTACGTATCTCTTTCATCACCCCACCCTCCTCGTACAAATACACACATATAAATACTATTTATCGGCATCACTGGATCCAATTCAAGGGAGAGAAAGAGAATTAGTAATGGAAAGAGAATTAGTGGAAGATATTGTGATTGTGGGAGCTGGAATTGCTGGCCTCACAACATCCTTAGGACTTCACAGGTATCTTTTCCACTTCCTTCGCTCTCAAACCATTTTTCTATGTCTTCATCATTACTTTATGTTTCATTTATATTCACAGGTTGGGCATCTCAAGTTTGGTGTTGGAATCTTCGGACAGTTTGAGGGTCACTGGCTTTGCTTTGTCCATATGGCAAAATGCTTGGAAGGCTTTGGATGCTGTCGGTGTCGGAGACATCCTCCGCCACCAACATCTCCAGCTCAATGGGTATATACATTCATCCACACCTTTTAAACTTTTCTCTTAGTATTTTTTTTTCCAAAAAAAAAAAAAAAACTTTCATTTTTCTGTAAACTAAACTACTGGAATTGGACTGCAGGATTGTCACCACTTCATTGGTTACAGGCCAACAAACAGCAGCCATACCTTTCAGAGCAACAGGAAATCAGAAGTAAGTATACCTCTCTAGTTTTATTCTTTTGAGTTCAGTTTATATTCATTGAAGAGACCATGGTTGTCAAATCTGTTCCGAATTCTTACTATGGTTAGTGTTTCTGTGATGCTGCAGAGATATTGAAATTCGTTGTGTTAAAAGGAAGTCATTGTTGGAAGCCCTTGTCAATGAGCTTCCAAGAGGCACCATCAGATACTCCTCAAAAGTTGTTGGCATCGAGGAATCTGGCTTCTATAAGATACTTCATCTTGCTGATGGGACAAGCATCAAAACCAAGGTAAATATTATGTGAGACATACCAATGTCCATAAAATAACCTTGTATGAGAAGCAAGCAACAATTATGAATCCAAGTCAATGAACTTGAATTGACACATGAATGTTTGCAATTGAAAAAGGTATTGATTGGGTGCGATGGAGTGAACTCCATGGTGGCAAAGTGGCTAGGGTTCAAGAAGGCCTCTTTTACCGGGAGATATGCAATCAGAGGTTGTGCAGAGGTCGACAACAGTCACAGGTTAGAACCCAATTTCATGCAGTACTTTGGCAAAGGTTTCAGAGCTGGTGTTATTCCTTGTGATGAGGAAGCTGTTTACTGGTTTTTCACTTGGACACCAACCAGCCAAGGTGAATTTTCAAATACATATCTAATTACATTTAACATCATTCATACCCTTGTCATATTTAATTTACTTGTTCACTGTTTTGTGAAGTAGAAAAAGAGCTAGAAGAGAATCCTGCCAAACTGAAACAGTATGTGTTGAAGAAGCTTGAGAATATGCCAAGTGATGTTAGACAGTACATAGAAAAAACTGAAGAGGATGCATTCCTATTAGCTCCATTGAGATATAGGAATCCCTGGGAAGTGATGATGGGGAATGTTAGCAGAGGCAATGTTTGTGTTGGTGGAGATGCTTTCCACCCCATGACTCCAGACCTTGGTCAAGGAGGGTGTTGTGCATTGGAAGATGGGGTTGTTTTAGCAAGGTGCTTAGCTGAGGCATTTTCCAAAGAGAATGAAGAAGAAGAAGAGGAAGAGGAAGAACAGAAGAAGATTGAAGAAAGTTTGAAGAAATATGCAAAGGAGAGAAGATGGAGAAGCATTAATGTCACTGCTACAGCTTATGTGGTTGGTTCTATTCAGCAAGCTGAGTCCAATGTGGTTAGTTTTTTAAGGGACAAGATTTTGGCTTCGTTTTTAGCCATTCAGTTGTTCAAAATGTCAGGTTATGATTGTGGGAAACTAAAGAATTCTTAGGACCTGTGTGGTTTGTAAGATGGAAATAAAGGTTTGAGGTGAGGTTGAGAATGATAGAAAGATATGAAGTGAATTTGATTGAGGTAATGGAATGAATTTGATTTGTGTGTTAATATATTTAAAATGATTGATGATTTAAAAAATGAATAATTTAAACAAAAATAGTTTTTCAAAAATATTAAATAAGTTTAAATCAAATTTAAATTAACATACTAATTATGCTATAACTTTTATAAATAAAATAATTGTATTTATTATAAAAGTCTATTAAAATAAGTTTAGATTGATTTTTTTATTTTCTTTATTATTTTAATATTTTTTATTAGGTATTTATCAACCTCTATTTTTATCTGGATAAAAAATAAAATTTTAATTTTGATAATAATTAAGAGAAGAAAAAATAGAAAAAAAAGTAAATATATATATATATATATTATTTTCTATCTTATTTTAACTTCAATTTTATTTTATTTATTTCTATTTCTATTACGTATACTTTCTTATTTTGTTTTATTTATTTTTTATTATTGTTTTTATTTTTACTTTATATATTATTTTTATTTTATCTTATTTTTAATTTATATTTAAATTTTCTTTTTATCTTATTCTATTTTATTTTTATTTTATTATTTTCGTTTTGCTTTAAAAAAAATTATAAAAAAAAGTAATATATACATATATATATATATATATATATATATACACTAATATTATAAAAAATTTAAAATGAAGTGAAAAGGTAAAAATTGAAAGTAAACGTAAGCCTACCATTCCCTTCCATGCAAGATACGTTTATATTTCCTAACACTCGGAAAGAGAATTTTACCGATGAGAACACACAATAAAAGACAACAAAGGAGGGAGAGAGCATCGAGTCAAAAAGAGGAGCAGAGAGCATCGTACTAACGGTGGAGGAACCGTGCCAATACTGGAAAAGGAAGAAGGTGACCGGTAAGTTAGGTTTCATCATCTAGTAAGTTTCCTAACTTCTTAACCTTTTTTAGCTTCGCCCACGGCCAGCTGGTGTTTAAGAATTGAGTATTGTTCGTTATTTTTGTTTATATTCACTTACGCTCATCATGCTCATCATCATATATGTCCATAACTACATAAAGCTTACTTGTGCATCGAAACGAGCCATTAATTCACAACACCGAACCATCGTACCATCAAATCCACGGCCTCACGGAATCAAACCAACCCGAAACACACTCTCGTCACTCCATTCTTCCTCACCCTCACCTGTACACGCATAATCTCCAAACTATTTCACCCGTCACTCCATTATCCTCTATGTTTAACCCTTGTTCATAATACACCAACACTTTCACCCATGAATCAGCCACTTATACTCGGACACGGAACCCACTTCATACTCGTTTTCATCAATACGCAATTCGCACACGAATAAGCCAAAATCTGTCTTGGCTTACATCTCCAAATTCATACCTTCACCTAACAACAATCTTTTCTTCCTCAATGTTTGAATCCACCTGCATAGAAACAAAGATAAAAAAACAGAGAAGAAACCAAGATAAAAAAAGAGAACCGGAACCCCTTTCCAGTACCAAACACTCAAGCCTTATATTCCCCCATCATCCATATCCAATCACAGCAGAGAGATGAGCAAAGGAGTAGAAACCCTCGCCGCCGGCGATTCGGAGCTTTGACATGGAACCCACTTCATACTCGTTTTCATCAATACGCGGTGCAGTGGCCACGGGTGTGGCAGTTCTTGAGGAGCAGACGCATGACGGCGTCGATCTCGCGAGAGAGAAGGAGAGAAGGGGTGGCTTCCGGCGTCGACGGTGATGACTCCGGTAGTAAACGACGTGGCCGGCGACGACTTTGGCTGACGGAGATCGCGTGGCAGCTGGTTCTTGGTTGGCCATAGGACTATTTCGCGCGTTGGAGAAGGAGAAAGATATGTGTCGCCGGTGAGTGGTGGTCGGCGTCGTCGCCGGCGTCCATGGCCCGCCGGAATGGGTGCGGCGTTGATGATGGTTATTGATGGTTTTGGTTCCAGACGTGAGAGGAGAAAAAGAAACTTCGTTTTTTTTTTTTTGAGAAGGAGGGAGATTAGGGTTCTTGTGCTGCCACTCTGTGTTTTTTTGGGCTCACGTTTTTTTCTTTGCTTCCTGCACCTTCAACTTATTTTTCATACCCTCTTTGTTTTGGAAACTCCTACATGCTCCCCCTTTTTTAATCTGTACACCTCCATTCCTTTGTATTATTTTTCATACCCTCTTTGTTTTGGAAACTCCTACGTGCACCCCTTTTTTTAATCTGTAGACCTCCATTCCTTTGTATTTGTTTCTATTGTGTATTTTTCTATGCACCCCTCATATTTACTGGCACCACACCCCCATTTTTGTTTTGGGCTCGTTTGCTGTTACTGTGTGCAGCCCATATTCCACTTCTAGTAACTACCTGCTGCAGCACTAGGTTTATTAACTCCACCATTCATTTGTGTTTTATTCCTATTTTGGGTTTGTTTTATACTTTACTTTGTGCACCCCCACTTATCACTCATGTACCTCATATTTTGTTTTCCACTTTTATCTTTTTTAAATAAATTTCATCCTTTTATAAATTTTTTTATTTTTTTATTTTTTATATAAAAAACAAATATATTTGAAAATTATAAAAATTAAAATATGGAAAAAAAAGTCTTTCATTGTGTCTATCCGGCTGATCGCGTCGTGTGACATTTCCTTTCAAATAATTTAAAAAATACTAAAATAATTTTATTTTCCTCTTCGTGTTTGTCCGACCGCTCGCGTCGTGACATATTTTCAAGTAATTCAAACATATAAAATTTCAAAATATAAAAAAACATCAACAGTTTCAAACAATCAAGCTTTTTAAGAACTACGTGATCTCTGATTCTCCATTGTGAGATACGTAGGAGTAAGGCCAGTCGTTGTCAGGTTCACCTCCAAAAAATCAAATTATTTTCTCAATTGTTTTTTTTTCAAATATTTTTAAAGAACTACTTAACCATGATTTGTTATTTTGAATGAAAATAGGTAGATCAAGGTCAATCTTTGTCGGACCCAAAAAATTAAAAAAATATTTTTGTTTCTTTTTAGTATTATTTGTTTTATTATTGGGGAAAATTAACATTTTAAAAATCACATTGACTCTGCATTTATAATTAACATTTTTATTATTTATTTATTTATTTATTATTATTATTATTATAATAATAAAACATATTTATGAATATTTAATTTGTATATATTGCATGTCAATTCAAAAATGTATAATACATTAATTTAAAATTTAGTTAAGTTAATTTATTTTTTTCTTGTGAGATTAATTATTAAATATTTAATTAAATAGTAAAATTCAAAATATTTTATTTATTATTATAATATTTAGTGGTTTATGATATTGTAATTTTAAATCAAATATATTTATTTAAATATAATTGATTATTCAATAAAGTATTTGCATAAATCAATTATATCTCATGTAATAATACATTGATTGTGTTTTGATTTTCAAAATGTTTTCTACACATTTGAGAGGAAAGTTTACAAGAAAAAGAAAAGAAAATCTCATTTTTTGTGTTACCATGACAAATTTGGAGAAGAGCAAATTTCGAAAATTTTCTTTATCTATTTGGAAATTTCTTCTTGCACCTCTCACTGCACCCTATTTTCGCTCACCTCTATCTTTATCTTCACTTTCACCTCATCTTCTTCTTCCACTTTTACCTCCACTCCATTGTCTTCTTCCACATTCACCATAAAAATCATTCACAAGTGTTCATTAAAATAAATAAAAAGATGTATAATAATATAAAGTGTAAGAAAAAAGATAAAAACCAATGATAATAGACATGAAATATAAATTTCAAATTTTACAATTTGTGTGCATTCTAAATTATACAATCCATAATGCAAAATTATATTACGGATTTTATATTTAGAAACATTGCATTATGAATTATATAATTTGAAACATTTATAGATTGCAAAGTCTGTAACTAAAATTATAGCATGAGTATAATTATAATTTTAAAGAAATATGAAGACGTAGGTTGCTCAAAAATTTCCCATGTATTGTAATTTTTATTTCTTTTTAATATATAATAGTGATATTTTGACTCCCTTATTTTATTATTTTTAACTCACAAATTCAATCGTTCTTTAATTATCCATTTTTAATTTTTTTAATGATGTAATATAATGATATAATAATAATAATCAAAATAATAGATCAGAAATAGATCAAAATATCATTATTCTTTAATATAACTCTTTTATGTATTTCTCATTCCATATGTAATTCTTTACCTATTTTGTATTAAATTACACTTGTAATTTCATTATCTCATTTTTTTTATTACCTTTCTAGCACGTATTAATAGCACAATTATTCTGTAATTGTTAAACTCAACTAATTTTAAAACAAGTTGGACTGATTTAAGATAATTGGGTCAATTTCTTTTAAGTTATAATTTTCAAATATTGGTAAACTGATACGACCTAAGGTTAAGTTAAATTATTAAAAAATTCAATTCAATAAACATGACCTTATTATTAAATAAAATATTTTTAATATTTGTATCCAACCATGTAATAATTGATTCGAGATTTTGAACCTTAATATAGTAGTGTGACAGGTGTAGGGATTTGATGTACCAACATTCTTTTGAAAGCATATTTTTTATGAAGAATATAATTCATGTTTGTAAGAATGTTATGCATCGTCTAAAGAATGATGTGTGATGTTATAAAATTTTTGTTATTTTAATTATCATCACGTGTTACATATGAGACACTATTAAGTAATAATGCAAATAGTAAAATAAGTAATAATGCACATTAACAAGGAAGATGTGAGACACTATCAAGATTTTATAGAGAAATTTTATATATGTATATTATTCTTTTGTATTTCTCTGATTTTTTTTTTTAAATTTTTACATTAAACAATATAAATTTAAGGGTTAAATATGTTTTTTGTCTCTTAAGTTTTACTGAATTTTGAAATTAGTTCATTTCAAAAATTTAGATCAATTTAGTCATTCATCTTTCGAAATACGTAGATTTAGTCATTTTAATCAAATTTTATTAAGTTTATTTGATATTTCAAACGTGTTTCATAATAGTATTTGACTTAATATTAAAGCAAAAATATGTCAAACAGTATAAACAACTCGAATACAATCCTGAAATTCGTACAAAATATCAAATAAACCTAACAAAATTTGATTAAAATGATTAAATTCACGTGTTTTGAAATATAAAGGACTAAATTGGTTCAAAATTTCGAAATAGACTAATTTCAAAATTCACCGAAAGTTAAAGGATAAAAACATATTCAACCTTTAAAAAAAAAAACATATTTTAAAATAAATAAGAGAGTATTCAAGAAATTATACTTAATTAAGTGTTACTTTTTTAATTTAACATTTCAGCCAACATTTGTCAAAATAGTTAAAAATTTAACATATCTATAGAGTCTTTATGAAAGGCTTTAAAATTTTAACATTTGAAAATTTATTTTGTAAGAAATTATTTTGAAAAATATAAAATAAATGTATGTTGGTAAAGATGAAATCTGTAAATAACTATGGTCCTAAAAATAACGGTAACACAATGAATGTATATTAAACTCGTTTACAATGTTGTCATTCTAAAGTCGAAACATCTTCGTCACTGTCATGTCATTGCTTTCTTTTCATTAATAACCACAACGTGACATTCTTCCTTTCCTCTTCAATTAATATTTTTAAATAATACTATTTTTATTTTTCTATTTAAAATTTAATATACTATTATAATAAATATAAAAGGGATATAGTTTTCTTAGAGTGTCAAAATATTACTTTTCTAATTTTAGATTTCATTAGGAATAAAACATTATTAGGAGGCTCAATGCAACCCAGTTCCCATGAAATATGAGAAAAAAATATTAACATTAAAATAAGTTCTTATTAATAAAAGAAAAGACGATTTTTGATTAGTTTTTAGTCAAATTACACCTACTTTGTTTATCTAAAACGTGATAACTATTTTTAACAAAATACTTTTAGCCAATAATTTCTGATAACAGCTTTGATTATTGAAGCGTATTAAAGTTAATTCGGGTTTGCAATCATATGGTTCATTTGGCTTGAGAGGAAAAATAATGTATTATCTCTTAGAGCAATACACTCCATACAAGTTTGGTGGTTCCTTAAAGTTGAAATTGTGGTTGTGTACCAAGCCACATTTTGGGAGGTCTTTTCATTATAGACAATAATTTTGTCACTCAAATGTTTTAATCATATTTCTTGGTGCTATAATTTTTTGTGTGTGATGGATTGAGAGTTGTCAACTCTGATTCGCTTATTATAACTTTTTTTTTTCACTCTAACATTTATTTTTAAATATGTAATCAAAAGTTCAAACTTTTTTAGAAATTTGTTTTATCTTATTTTAGACAATAAATAAATTATTCATCCTAAAAATTAAATTATAATTTTGAATAAAATCTAAATAATCTCGATAAATAATTTTTTTTATGTTTGAAGTGGTAAGATAACCTGGTTCAATACGGATTTAACTGGGTGAGCCGGAGCTTTAATAAATCGGGTTTACTTTTAAATCATACTAAAATTGACAATTACAAATCCACGATAAATTTTGGAATTTTTAATTAAGTCCTTAATAAATTTTTGTGGTATATTGAGTCATGCATCTTTTAAAACTTTTCAATTGAATCTTGAAGTTAATTATTTGTTAGTTTTGTGATCTGTCAGTAATTTTGCACTATTACCCTACTTAAATGTCATCACATATCACCAAATAATAGTTTATTATAAGAAACCATGATAACGAGATATTTATCAAATATTGATTGTATTTAACGAAAATTATTTTTAACCTTAATTTAATTATAAATTTCAAAATTAAAAATAAATTATAAAATATTAAATATATCAATATAAAATTATGAATTATAAAATTATAAAAAATCGAAATTAAATTAATTATAAATTGATAATTTTATATTTTCATAATTTCACAATTTCACAATTTCATAATTTTTAATTTTTGTAATTTTATAGTTTTATAATTATATAATTATATATTTTATAATTTTATAATTATGAAATTAGATGTTTTTATAATTTTATAATTTGTTAACTTTTTGTAATTTTAAATTTTGTAGTTTTTTATTTTGTAATTTTATAATTTTGTATTTCATAATTTTATAATTACATATTTTATTTTATTTTTTTAAATTTTAATTTATAGTGTTAATTAAATTTAAAAAGATTTTTCGTTAAATCCAAGCCACGTTTTGGGACAACAACTTTTCATTATATGATTCACAAAAATGTTGTCACTAATATATTTTAATTATATTTATTTACGATACATATTATTTTCAAAAATAATATTTTAACAACTAAATTTTTACAATTTTTGTTCATAATCTAAGGTATCTAGTTCTGAAATATGAAAAAATAAAAAAAAGAAATTATTTTAAAAATACCATCTTAGATCGTAAAAAATTTATTAAAATTTAATTGTTAAAATATTATTTTTCTATTTTTTTTTGTATGCTCATTTGAAGTGGAATTTTTTCATGAAAATTGTGATTTAGATGAAAGGGTAATGTTCAAAGCCTTTTTATTCTATTTTGTGTTAAATATATTTTTTGTTTAAGAATTTCATGAAAAAAAAATGATTTTAATTGTAATAGGAAATAATTTATTTACTTGACAATGCACTTTTAGATAATTATGATAATGTGTCTACCTTTTGATTTACGTTCTTTGAATTTAAATTTACATAAATTCACATGTACATATAAGATTTTGTTATTTAACTTCGAATAATTATATATATATATATATATAAACAAATTAGAACTCGTCTATTTTAGAAAGAGTAAGTGAAATGATTTACTCTTTATTTTATCTTTTTTATATTTATTTAAATTAAATGTTAAGATTAATTTAATAATTAGCATATACATTTAATTCTTTATAAGGAAATTATTATAAATTACAATCTATTTATTATAAAAATAAGTGAAACAAGTTATTATTCACCTTATATGGTTTGTTTTTAAACAAGTTATTATTACTTGTAAAATAATAAAGTAAAAAAGTGATAAAATAATCATTAGATACATATTAACTAAAAGGAGAACAAAATTTATAAGCAGGATATTAATATTTTTTTAATAAATAATTAAGTACATATATCATCTAATTAATTTAAGCAAATAATTTATAATAAAATGGAAAGTTTGCCAAGGTTAAGTCATCTAATTTACTTTTGAATTAAGTTGATCCTTATTTAAATGAAAGACAAATAAAATAAAAAGCAAGTCACTCTAATTACGTTTAGAATAAATAGATCCTACTTTTGTAGTAAAATAGATACATTATTCAATATAAAGATTAGAGTCAAACTTTTACGCAACTTCAATAATCAAAGATAGTTAACTTTATTTTCATAGTATAATCATAATAAAATGACTTTTGTAGTGATTTTAATTATATGATGACAATAGAAACTCAACTATAAACACTAGTGATGTTAATAATTGCACTATATGTTCTAATTGGAATAGACGTGACTATTTTTTGTGTCCAAATATATATGTTTGTCTAAAACTAAATAAATACCATTAAAATATATACCAAAAAAACTAAGGAAATGGTTGGTTTATTTTAATCATTGTACTTACTAATTAAGCCCTTCACAAATATGCAGTAGTCTCTTTCGAAAGAAAAAGTATAAGCTTGGTGCCATTTTTTAGTCCAATTTACACAAACTAGTGATGTTGATGGCTTCCTAATTTTTGTACCATAAATATACAAACTCTACTGCGACTAATGCCATTAATAACTTCCAAATAGGTAATTGAATTGTTCTGATGTCTAACTTTTTTTATCTTTCCATGTGACATAAAAGAAAAAATCACAACTTTCATGTCAGAAACTCTATCGTACATTCTGATATTATAATTTCTATTTTTTTTAGTTTAATGTGAATTATTGATTAATGTATCATTATTTTTTGTTGTAAAAAAATCAATGATCCACACTAAGTTATGTCAGGAAATGAAAGACGATAGTCAAAGTATAATTTTCCTAAAGAATAATAGGTAAGAAAGAAGACTTACATATTTATTACTTAAACTGTTTTATATAAAAATATTTATTATTGTTGAGGGAATCCAAGTGTGAGTTTAAATCTCGCGAGAAGTAAATATGAAAAAATTAAGCATCACATAGTATAAGGATGAATAACCATAAATCCATTATTTTAAGATTTTTGGTTAAAAGTGGTGTCAATCCTTTATGTATTGGTTGAACTCATATTTCATTAGTGTTATATCATTGATAAAAGAAAGATAAACACTTAACGATCTTGATCACTAAAACTCTAGTGACATATTATACATTTAAAGTATTGCAAGAGTATGCTTTTAATTCTTTATATTTTCTTGGATTATATGGACAATTTCTTGGAAACAATTCATTATATATTGGCGATAAGAATGATGAAAACATTGGTTCTTGATTTTATATTTTACTGCGATTGTCATCTCATGAACTATTTAAAAAATTATTTAAATATTTGAATATTTAAAATAAATAATAAATAATTATTTTTTGTGTGAATTGGCGAATCAATCCACTTAATCCACCAACCCGTAATGGATTGAACTGAATTACAAAATTTTTAACTTACCATAAAGTGAGCCGAATTGGATTAACTATTTTTAACTCAACTTGTAATAAGTCAACTCATATGAGTTGAATTTGTTCACTTTAACGTATATACCGATAACATGACAGCTTGAGTCTAATTTTATTGACAAGAAACATGTTCCTTAAAATTATCGTAAAGACCAAAAGTATAGAACTAACTTTAGCAGAAAAAGATGAAATTATTTACAATCTAAGATATGATAGAATCAAATCTACCCATTTTTAACTACCACGAATTCAAACTAATTCACTCTTCAAAAGCAGACCCGTAAGTCTAAGTAGAGTTATCTCATTTCAGTGACTTGACTGATCTTGAATGAGTGAATCAATATTATTATATACAAGCATTGCGGATTTTGGATATTCATCAGCTATTCAAAGTCAATTTCAACAAATCTACATTAAGAATAATAAATGTTAAGAAGACAAAATATGTAAAATGGAATATGTATTTTTTTAAATTAAACTATATGCAAATTAGAAATGAAATTTTTATAAATTTATATCATGTTTCTATTGAACTAATTTGACATTTTAGAAGAAATTACTTAATATTTTTAAAATTTTGTGAAAAAGTTTTACTAAAATATAACTGAAAGTTTTTAAGTGGATATTCATCATAATTCCATATGCAATAAGAAGAAGATAATAACAGAAAAGTATAATAGAAATAAAAAAAATAAAAAATTGTTTGTAGAGCTGTCACCCATTAAATAGGACTTTTGGATGTATAAAAGATTTGGGATAATTATGTGTCGTTGGAGAGTTTGCTACTTTTGCAGATGAGAAGAGTTTGTAATTTGTACTACAAAAACTTCAATTTTATCTAACAAAAATGAAAAGTTTGTAATTTTTGTCAAAAAAGTTACATTTTAAATAATAATATTTTCATAAAATATTTGTAGATATATGTCTTGATATATGACATGTGGATCACATTAATTTTTTTATACTTATATTTATATTTATATTATTATTCATGGTATATGTATTGATGTGTGATGTGTGGATCACATTAAATTTTTTATATACTTTTATTTATATTTATATTTATACTACTATTGTTGGTGTCTTGGACCAATATAATTCATACAATTTTGTTAGAAAGTTAAATAGGATACAAGTTGGTCCAATTGTTATCCGTATTACTTACTAGTGAGAGTTACTTTTAGAAAGAAGTAATTATTTATTAAACCTAAATGAAAGTAAAGATTCCAAATCTCAAAAGGTTTGGTCCATTTCTGCGTGGAACACGTGAGTACGGCCTTTTGAAATAAAAAAATTTAATATGAGACCACTCATTAGTGAAGAAAAACATGTATATACGATGCATAGAGTTTAGAGAAAATTAAAATTAAAACTAAAATAAAAAATATGTAATTAATTTTAAAAAATAAGATAAAAGCTAAATATGCGAATGATAAAATCTGAGTGGTTGGCCGGCCCTGTCGTGTCTGGCCCATTTGATATTTAATCAAAAAAAAAAAAAGTCGACCTATTCTGACGAGACTAGCCGTGGTTTCTATAGTTTGTGGAGGGGTAGGTCGGTGCGTATAAATTAAAATTAAAAGTAATTTAAAATTTTATTTATAATTTCTTAAGAAGATAAAAATTTACTACAAATATATATTAGAAGTGAATTTTAAGCATAATTCAACCCCATAAAATCAGTTTATAAGGTAAAATTGACACCTCACTTATATACTATAAAATCACCTTATATTTTAACTCTGATACCACGTTAGAAAGTGCAGTTTTTTTAAGTCTAACTCAATCTTACCACCTCACCTTACAAGTCATTTTTGTAGGATTGAGTTAGTCTTAGAAAAACTTACCCTAACAATATAATAACTAAAAGAACATATAAATAATATTACATAATAATACAAAAATAAAAATAAAAATCGTACGACAAAATGGAAGGAATCGATTTATATGGAAGGACAAATTTAAATATTCAGTCTACTGCGAATCATTCAGACTTGTTGTATGGTTCGTATATCTCTAAATATAAAAACACTAAGTTTAACCAGGAGCCAGTGAAGATGATGTTTTCAATTCACTATAATAATTTCATTTTAATTTTATTTTTTTTTTAATTATAGTTTTCATTGTAAACACAATAACATTTTATTTTGTAGATAAGAATTCTATTTTTCCCTTTATGGTCTTCAATATGATTTTTTTTTGTTATTTTTGAATAAAATATTCATTCTCCTTTTTAACAATTTGCTATAATTTGTCATTGCTACTTTAAAATACTAAGTATATATAATGGTTGCATTTACGATAAAAAACAAAGGTTATATTTATATTGATTTTAACACTTTTTTACGATTTAGATATAGTCATGGAATAAGAGATTCACAACTTAGTTTTCGGGGATACGGGGATACCAATATTTTTTTTTAATATTTTTCATTATATATATATATACACTTGAATCCATGAGTCCAGATATGTTAACGTAGCTTTCGAAAAACAAATAAATGTAATTGGTATGGATATTAAAATGCAGTAAATGTGAGGTCTACCAATATAATTAATTAGTTTTTGAAATGCATATTTGTCAAAGAAAAAAAAAAAGCTCCGTAAGATTTTCGGCGGCGTTTATTAAATGAAGTTTAATTTGTACGCTTCACTCTGCAAATAAATAAACCAAGAAAAACATGCCAGAAAAAATATATATAATATTAGCCTGTTGATATTGTAGTGGATTGTGACCTGGCTGAGCTATACGTGTTTCTCAAAGGTGAATGAATCTATTGTCATCACTTTTTTCTATTTAAATGCTCATTTTGCTTTGATGAAGAAAGTGCAAAAACACCATATCTGGCAAGCTTAACAAAAGAGAAAGAAAGAAAAGAAAAGTATAACAATGGAATCATCAGTGGTTGAAAACATTGTGATTGTGGGAGCTGGAATTGCTGGTCTTGCAACATCCTTGGCACTTCACAGGTTTCAAACACTTCACCTTTTCATCAATTTTACATTCATTTCCATGTTTGTTAATTTAACATTAATGTAAGATTTTGCAGGTTGGGTGTGAGAAGTTTGGTGTTGGAATATTCGGATAGTTTAAGGGTCACTGGATTTGGTTTAACAACATGGACAAATGCTTGGAAAGCCTTGGATGCTCTCGGTGTCGGAGACATTCTTCGTAACCAACATCTCCAACTACAACGGTAACTAAATATTAGTCTTACGGACAATGGTGTTATAAGTCTTTATTTTTATATAATATTTAATTTTATCTATTTTATTCAATATGTGACTTTGACTCATACGGACTGTTCTATCATGTTTTAACACATATACGTTCATTTTTTAACTCATGATTCACCTTATGTATGACTAAGTTTAAAGGAACGACAACACCGGATAGATACAAAAGCTGAAAAAGTGACTGGCTGGTTTGCATGCAGAAAGAAAGAAGAGAAACTATAATGTTTTTTATTTTATGAAATTTTGGTGTATTAAATTTTTTTAATTATATAGAATTAAGCATTTAAAATATCTGTAACGTTATAGTGCGTATAATATTTTTTTAATCATTTTTAAATTTAAAATATTTTATTCATCGTTTTTCTTTCACACTCTCATCCCTTAACGAAATTAATTTCCCTCCTTCTTCCTCTGAAACACAAGCTAAAGTAGTGGACATTTGAAATGCAGGAATGTTACAACATCTTTGAGTATGGGCCAGCAAACATCAAACTTGAGCCTCATTGGAACAGGAAAACAGTAAGTACACCAGTATCAGTCATAGGAAAATGTTTTTTTTTTTTTCTTACATTTGTTCCTGTTGATTACTCATTTTTAAGAGTATTTTAATTTTTGTATTTGTAAAAAAAGATATAGAGATTGAAAAATAAAATAGTAGGTATAAAATGGTAAAAATTTGTTAGTTGTAAAAATAATACTAGCAATATCAATAAAGTTGCTATACACATTTAATGCTGACATTTCTGCTCCAACTTGCTATGCTTTTTGATTAGATTATAGCAACTGTGGCCAAAAGGCAAAAGTTACATCAGTGCCTGATTGTGGTGAAATTCTTAATTGATTTTTGTTTTTACTCACATAATTAATGGGTGTTTGTTTTCATGCATACAATTGATGCAGCGGAGACGGTGAAGTTCGATGTGTTCGAAGACAATTAATGATCGAAGCACTTGGTAACGAACTTCCAAGTGGGACGATTAGGTTCTCGTCAAAGGTCGTCGCAATTCAAGAATCTGGGTTCTTCAAGATAGTGCATCTTGCTGATGGAACAACCATAAAAACCAAGGTAATAGATAGTTTAAAAGCAACTTGTGAGATGGGTGTAAACAGTTTCTAGTCCAACAACGTAACGATGTTTTGCAATTGAAAAGGTATTGGTTGGGTGTGATGGAATAAACTCTGTGGTGGCGAAATGGCTGGGCTTCAAGGAGGCATCTTTTACCGGGAGATACGTGATCAGGGGTGACATAAAGTTGACCAACAAACATGGCCTTCAACCAAATTTCATGCACTTCTTTGGAGAAGGCTTTCGATCGGGTGTTCTACCTTGTGATGACAAAACTGTGTATTGGTTTTTCACTTGGACTCCCACCACTGAAGGTGAATTCTTTGTATGATTACAGTATTCGTTGGTATAGTGTTCGAACCTAACACAGACATAATATGTGTCTGTGTTCAAATCGAACACGATACACACTATTTATGAGATGCGTCCTAAGTTTCATATGCACATGACATTTAACTTCTGATGCAGAGAAGGAGCTAGTGAACAACCCAGCCAAAATGAAGAGATTGGTGTTGAACAAGTTTGAGAAGATGCCGAGTGATATAAGATGCTTTATAGAGAAAACAGAAACAGAAGATATCTTAACATCTCCATTGAGATATAGGCACCAGTGGGAGCTTGTGTTAGGAAATATCAGCAAAGGCAATGTTTGTGTTGTTGGAGATGCTTTTCACCCCATGGCACCTGACCTAGGTCAAGGTGGATGTTGTTCCTTGGAAGATGGGATTGTGTTAGGAAGATACTTAGCTCAGGCATTCTGCAAAAAAGGTGAGAGTGAGGAGCAATACAAGGAAATTGAAGCTAGCTTGAGGAAATATGCCAAAGAGAGAAGATGGAGAAGCATCGATATCAGTGTTACATCTTATGTTCTGGGGCTTCTTCTGCAAGGTGATTTGAAATTGGTGGCACATGTCAGGGACAAAGTTTTGCCTCACTTCTTAGCTGAGTTGTTGTTGAAGAAGTCAGATTTTGATTGTGGAAAACTCAACACCTCTGATTAAGATGAAATGATAAATATATAATTTATGTATTTGTTACTCGATTTTTAGTAAAAATTGAAATTAGCTTAATTTTGAAATTTTGACCCAATTTAGTCTCTCAACTTTAAAATTGTGTGAATTTAGTCATTTTAATCGGATTTTGTTAAGTTTATTTGACGTTTTAAATGCATTTCACGATAGTTTCTTAACTAATATTAAAGCAAAAATGTGTCAAACGATGTAAACATCTCGAATGCTATCATAAGATACGTTTAAAAGGTTATATAAACTTAACAAAATTTGTTTGAAATGACTAAATTTAAGTAATTATGAAATTAAAAGACTAAATTAGACCAAAATCTAAAAAAAAAGACTAATTTCAATTTTCACCGAAAATTGAAGGAGAAAAATATATTTAAGCTTAATTTTTTCTGTGAAATGTACCTACTACACCAATGACTATTTCTATGAGTTGAAACTGGTAAGATCGTTAAAAAAAAAATAGTTTATGTTTAATTCAAATCATAGAAAAATTAGTTTATATTCTACGTAGAGACATTCTCATTTGTATAATCGACTACCACATCACAATCTTATCCAAATAGATAGAATGAAAAGACATGTGACATTATTTAATGCATTTAAAAATTAACTCTTTAGATTTTTTTATCTATACAAATATATAATATATAAATCCAATATCAACTTTGATAAATGTAGTTTAATTTTAGTATATAGAAGACGAAGAAAAGAAAAGGATTATTGAATTTGAAAAGGGGAAGAAAAGCAAGAGATAAAGCTTGCGTGACTTGACCTAAATCAATGTATACCTTACGTTAGGCATTAAAATTAGGCATTTTCTTGGAATGAAAGACTACTTTGGAAACAATCTTCAGCATTCTCAAACTTGCTCCACCTAAATTCGCATTTTCATCACTTTGCTTCGCAACCAAACGTCTTATTTCGTTTTTTCTCTTTTTGCTAACAGGGGAAAAGAGTTACATTATTCACAGTTGGTATTTTTGAAATTTTTTAAAAATAATTTATATCAATATTAAATAAAATATTTGTAAATGTATTTTAGTTTGTCTTTTCTATTTGTTCGATTTAATAGGTCTTTAAACATAGATAATGGAAATTTAATATACATATTCTTTAATTTACAATTATTTCTATTTTAATTTTTTGTTACCTGTGTTTATTAGGGTTAAATATGTTTTTGATCCTTTAAATTTAAATAAATTTTGAAATTAATCACTTTTTAAAATTTTATACTAATTTAGTTTTTTATTTTTAGAAATGTGTGAACTTAGTCATTCTTACCAAATTTTATTAAGTTTATTTGACATTTTAAACATATTTTATGATAATATTTGAGTTAACATTAAAACAAAAATATGTCAAACGGTGAAAACAATTCAAATACTATCATAAAAATACGCTTGAAACGTTAGATAAACTTAATCAAATTTAATTGAGAGAACTAAATTCATATATTTTTAGAGATGAATAACTAAATTGGTCAAAACTAAAAATAAAAACTAATTCTAAATTTTACTAAAACTTAAGAAAAAAACATATTTAACCCTATTTATTATTTAGTCTGAGTTTAAATTTTATAAATAAACTAGATTTTTTTTTTCAGTAAAAAAGAAAGAAGTATGAAATGAAATCTGAATAGTTTTGATGTGGTCTTCAAAACGAACGGTGATGATGGGGTTGACAGATAGCTGGATATGGAAGCAGAATCTACCTCGGTGAAACGACGAAATTGCCCCCATTTATGCAACAAATACTCGTTCATCTGTGCAGAGTCCTTTGCATATTCTTCTTCCTCATCGTCGTCGTCTTCATCTGATGCCCAAACCTGTTTTTGATTTTCGCAAGGTATGCTTCCAACCACTTCGGATTTTCTTTCTCCTCTCTTTTCAATTTGTTGCTAAGCGTCGCTCTTCGTTTCTCTATCTTTTAATTTGTTCCTCGAACGATTAACCTCTCGGGGCGCCGATGCAAGCTTCAAGCATAGCTCATTCCTTTCTTCTTTCTTCTGTTTTTTTATTTTTTTGGTTTCCATTTTCGATCAACTTGGCTGCGTGCTTTGCGCCCTTTGTTTTCATTCATTTCAATGTTTGAGCTGCCTTAGGGTATATTAATACGCGTTTAGCTGTTGATTTTTATCTTGGTTTTGGATACTGCTAATTTTGACGCTGTCTGATTGAGCTGAAAGGGTTTATTGATTATGCCCTCTGCGTGCGAATTTGAATTCGTAAACTGGATTGCAATGGGCAGCAGAACCGTGTTTTTGTTTGATTCCGCGTGTGATTTCAGATTCAGTACCTTTTGATTGTTGACGGGTTGATGGCAGTCGGGGGAGCAATGTGGTTTTCTTTATTTTTCTCCTTTTTTTTGGCATTATGTCTCATTTTGTTTCTTAGCACCAAATTTTCTTTGAACCATTTTGTTCAAATTGTTTTAAGTATTCACATTTGTTACTATTTAGCTGAAACATAGATTTTGCCCTATCTACTTAGTAAACCATAAAGGGTTTGTTTGGATTCAGACTATAAGTTCCTTTGAGAGCTCTCGACTGCATATACAGAGCTTTTTCCAGTAAAGAAGCTCTCAAAATCCCGCTGTTTATTTGTTTCAAATGTGAATTTAAGGCGAATAACAAATTTTGAATGACAATCTATTCACATTGGCATGTTATGATTGTAGATGGGAGTTCAACGGCATGAAGCGCTTGCTGAAGACGAGCCTGCTGAAAATGCTTGTGCTAGCAGTTCTTTGAACCAAGGTGCTATTCCCAGTGAGTCTGCCAATAGCAATCCATGTGTAAATACTGAAAGTAGTGAAGTTAATGAACCGAGTGACTTTTTTTTTAAGAAAAGTAATACATCACATATCTACAGACAAGATGTTGTGAAAAATAATACCAGTGGCATGATTGGGATTGTGACAGAAGTCGCCGGTGATTCAGATTCAGATTCAGATAGTAGCATCACTGATGACGAGAATGACAGTGAGGATGAGGATGGTGATGGTGAGGAAGGCGATGATAGTAATAATGCTAGCAGGAATTCTGAAAGTAATGTTTCTGCTGGGCATTGTAAAGCCGATGCACTTCTGGCTGATCAGCTGCGTGTTCTGTGGATGGACGAATCTGAATCCACTCAAAATTTCAGTGACGTTGAAGTTGTTGATCGTGGATTTTTGCACGGTGATTTTGTTGCTGCGGCTTCAGACCCTACTGGGCAAGTGGGTGTGGTGGTTGATGTCAATATATGTGTGGATCTGCTGTCCCATGATGGCTCTATAATAAAAGATGTCTCATCAAAAAACATACAGCGTATTAGGGATTTCACTGTTGGTGATTATGTGGTGCTTGGGCCCTGGCTAGGCAGAGTCGATGATGTTTTGGATAATGTAACTGTCTTATTTGATGATGGTTCAGTTTGTAAAGTCTCGAAAGCAGATCCATTGAATCTTAAACCAATTTCTAAGAATATTGTTGAAGATGGGCATTTTCCCTATTACCCAGGGCAACGGGTAAGGGCGAGCTCCTCATCAGTTTTCAAGAATTCAAGATGGCTGTCTGGCTTGTGGAAAGCTAATAGGTTGGAAGGTACAGTGACTAAAGTTACAGTTGGATCAGTGTTTGTTTATTGGATAGCATCTGCAGGTTATGGGCCATATTCTTCTACCGCCCCAGCTGAGGAGCAGAGTCCGAAAAACTTAAAATTGTTGTCTTGTTTTGCTCATGCAAATTGGCAATTGGGTGACTGGTGTCTATTACCCTCATCAGTACTGTCATCCTCAGCTTCCATGGACAAAGGCATGTCAAAATTGGAACTTAACGATTCTGCTAACAATGAATTAGATTCCAATCAGACAGGAAGTGGGTGTGATTCAGAAGAAGCTACTGTTGAGGAAACAAATGGGAATAAGGATACCATGGAGCTTGATCCAGCTGATACTTTGGAAGGGAATGATGGACATGAGAAAAGTAATCCTTCTCGTGATTCTAGCTCATGCTGCAGTTCTATCTCCGTATCAAAGGAACCTGTCCATGAAGCTTGGCCTCTTCACCGCAAGAAAATTAGGAAAGTTGTCATTAGGAAAGAAAAGAGGGCCCGAAAGAAAGAGGAAAGTTTTGAGAAAGCTCTTTTGATTGCCAACACAAGAACAAAAGTTGATGTTGCATGGCAGGATGGAACAATAGGGCATGAACTGAATTCTACGAGTTTAATTCCTATAGATAATCCTGGTGACCATGAATTCGTTTCAGAACAATATGTGGTAGAGAAGACCTCTGATGATGGTGATGATATTTCTGAAGCTAGGCGAGTTGGGGTGGTGAGAAGTGTTAATGCGAAGGAGCGGACAGCTTGTGTGAGGTGGTTAAAAAAGGTTGCTAGAGCAGAAGATCCTCGAGAGTTTGACAGTGAAGAAGTTGTAAGTGTGTATGAGCTAGAGGGACATCCAGATTATGATTACTGCTATGGGGATGTTGTTGTTCGCTTGACACCTGTGTCTGCACATTTAGAAACAGCTTCTGTTGAAGAGTCCACTGAGAAATCAGAGCAGAAAACTGAAGAGTGTGGGATTAAAAAAGAAGCAAAAATCCAAACTGATGCTAATAGAGTAGAAAATGCATCTACTGATACTTCTACGCAATTTTCTGACCTCTCTTGGGTTGGAAATATAACCGGCCTTAAGAATGGTGATATTGAAGTTACTTGGGCTGATGGGATGGTGTCAACGGTATGCTCATTTTTGTTATTTCCTGCTATTCTCTCTATTCTCTTTCTCTCTACCCCACCCCCATACACACACACACATATATATATATATATATATATATATATATATATATATATATATATATATATATATATATTGCATCTTATTTTAGTCAATTCAAACTGAAGAAATGCTTCAATTATTTTAATGCCTGGTGAAAATTTAAGTGTTCTATAATTAAGTTTGAGGCTTAGGATTTCTTTAATATCTTTGTCATTAAAATATTCTACTATGTGCTTTACTGTTACAAGAACTTTAAACAATATACTTACAATCAGCAAAGGTTCCTTTCTATTGCTCTGAAGAGTAATGCAGGTGGACTTTTGTTAAAATTTGGCAACTATATTAGAATTTTGCTTTGAGATGTTTATTGGGTATTTACTTCACTGAAATTGAGGGAACGTTCAAACTTGAGGATCAAGTAAACTTAAATGTTTAGGGCCTCTGTTTTCTAATTTACCATTGTAATATAGCCTAATGATTCCCCCAAGAAGTAAAAAAAATGACCAAAACCCTGAAACAAACACCTACTAAGGATCCGCTCTGGTAAATTGAATTAAGAGCTTATTGAATAAGTATTTATCATTTAGGCGACTAGGCCCTTATGCATAAATTGTTTCCATATTCAAAGAAGAAACAATGTTTTAAATCCTTGATAGGCACGCATGGTAGCTGCCCCAGAATTGCTAGAGTGGATGGTAGGATAACTACATATAAATTGATTAAAATTCTCAAAAAGAAGAGTCAGAGAATAATAATATAAAGAGTAAACAGAGGTAGAGAAACCAATAGTCAAATAGAAAAAGCCATTAGCTAGAAAAGAGAGACCAGTTGTCAGAGTGCTCGGCAGAGAGATAATTTTGGTCGAGGAATGTCGTACATGGAAACAGGGTTGGTTGGTTGAGAATGAAAGTGAGAAATGACAGCTCTTTCATTGCTTTTATAAGCAAAATATTGTTATAGAAAGAAATTGAAATCTCAAAAATTTCCCCCTTCAAACAAGCCTTAAAATTAGTGTTTAGATTTGCTCTTTTGGAATTAAGAGACAGTGCTGCTATCCTAGCCATTACGACTGCTACTTTGCCTTTGACAGTTGCTACAGTGAACTGCCAGCTGCAATGGTCCTTGAAGTGGCAGGGACCTTCCATCTCGCTACACCACTATAGTCTGCTATTTAGAACTCTGAGAAGAAATGCGATCAAAATGTTTCCTTTTAAGCTAAAACTGAGTTTATAAGTGATCTTGAAGGGCTTATTAAAATAAGATGAAAATACCTTATGGACATAATTTATTTTTGAAAGTTCTTTCAAAAGTGCTTATGCATCTGATAGTCTCACTCAAATAAGCTTTCAAAGGTGTCCTATATGTACCAAGACACTATAGACCAGATAGATAAAATTCAGAAATTGTTTGTTGAAGTCAAATATTATAATTATAATAAAAGATTGATTGGTACATGAGCTTATTTTAGTCATAAACTACTGGAATTTATTTTAGTCAAAATAAAAGATTGAGGTCGGAATACATATATATCAACTTTATATTCTTCTAAGGCATTTCATGTCTGATAATACGTTTTTTCCATTTGAACTGCAATGATTTACTTTACTTTCAGGTTGGACCCCAAGCAATCTATGTGGTTGGTCGAGACGATGATGATGAATCAATTGCTGCTGGGAGTGAAGTTAGTGATGCTGCAAGCTGGGAAACTGTTAATGATGATGAAATGGAAGTCCTTGAGGATTCCAGAGAGGTTTGTTTCTCTTTTTCACCTGGACCATGATTCTTACCATCTTTCAACTTGTTTCTTTCTGAGAGGAAGCCTAAAGGAAAAAACTGTTATTTTGATCCTTATCTAGAGTTGCTTCCACTCATTAATAAAAGATCTAAGATAAGTAAACTGTGATTTCCCAATCTTGCAAAGTTTGGCTGTTTTCATTTCACAGCCTTGCACTTCTTTTTCTTCTTGCCTTTATGTACTCAAGCAGCAATGTAATTAATTTCAAATGTCTGTTTAATATTTCAATTTAAGTGATTGTGATCATTATCTCATTTTAAAAGGTCATTGAATATTTTGTGATAGACATCCTATCTGCCTACTAAAAATGTAGTTATTTTATTAGCCCCTTTCTTAAATTATATATATTATGATGATATTCAGGATATTCAGAGGGAAAACTCAAGCAGTGTTACTTCTGAGGCAGAAGAAAGTGGAGAGAATGATTTTGGTAGGGCTGCTGCACTTTCTGTTCCCCTAGCAGCATTTCGGTTTGTCACTAGACTTGCCAGTGGAATATTCTCAAGGGGCCCAAGGAACTTGGATTCTATTGACATGCAGATAAAAGCTGGGCATGAACATCCATCACCAGTAGTTAATGATGAGTCTAGTTCGCAGAGACCTATTCCCATTAATGGTGATACTTCGGGCAATAAGAATGGAAGATATGAGGAGGTTGCGTCGGACGCAACTGAAACTCTGGAAGCATGTGAGACCCTACATGACTTGAAAAAGGAAGATGCTCTTGCAAGTAGTGATGATGGGAGTTGCAGTTTGAAACATTTTGACATAACTCAAGATCCATCAGACCACTATTTTATTGGTGCAAATGGACAGGTACTACTGCTGCCTTATTTCTAATAAGAGTAGGGAAAAGGAAGAATGAAAAAGTACTTCATGTTTATTGTATATTAGGGGCTCTGTTAATATACCCTTACAAACTTGGTGGCAACTTGCACCATTTGTTTAGACCAAAACGCCAACTCCTTTTTGAAACAGACTAAATTTAACGGTATTAATGTAGTTTAAAATGTATTATCTATTTTAGAAGTACTAATTTCTTAAATTGCTCTCTCGTCTCTCCTAGTCCTTCCTTTCCTTTTATTTGTTTGTTCTCTTGTAGCAAAGAACAAAACAATTCGACCAACAAGAACATAGAAAACACGGAGTAGAAAGAAAAGAAATAGATTGTAAAATAACCCACTACAGGACGTCATATTCAAACTTGGTGTACATCTTTATACTTTATCATTTTGGTATTGGACGTCATGTGAAATACTTTATACTTTATGTGGCTGCCTACTTTTTGCAAATCTTTCTACAAAATTGCAATCATCGTCACAATTGGCATAATTCTGGGAGCTTTACACAGCCGATAGAGGAGAACAAAGGTTGTGAAATAAAAGGAAAAACTTGGGAGAGGAGAGATAAGTTGAATTATTTTTTTAAATAAATATTTAAATTCTAATTGTATATCTTTAAATTTAAGATGATCAAAGAAAGGAGTTGAGTTTTGTACAAGGTTTCTAATTATAGTCTTTTGTAAAATCAAGTTGGTATATATTTTTTATAAACATTTATTTGCCAGCATGTTTTAATATGCATGCACAGGCCTGTATATTTACACTGATCACTATAGATTAGTATTAATGTAGATTAGGTTCTTATATTTAGCTAACCAGAGATCAACAGTGTTATAAAAGCATCTTAAATGTGAATGTGCAGACTTATCTATTCAAATGTTAGCTTCCTCCTTTTGTATTTGGTTTCCTTTCTTGTATTATACTGCAATCACTAGATTATTTCTATCTGCTTTCAGAGTAACAACAGAAAATGGTTAAAGAAAGTGCAACAAGATTGGAACATACTGCAGAATAACCTTCCTGGTCAGTGATATATTTTTTTGATCATCTAAGTTTTGTGTTAGTGAGCTGTACACTCATTTTAGTAACTGTTATTGTTTAAAACATTTTGACAGAGGAAATCTATGTACGAGTTTACGAAGATAGAATGGATCTCTTGAGAGCAGTTATTGTAGGGCCATATGGAACCCCTTACCAAGATGGACTCTTTTTCTTTGATTTTCACCTTCCGCCAGAATACCCTGATGTTCCACCGGTAAGGAATTTTATCTTGAAGCTGTTTTGCTGGCCAATTTAATATGCTCCCACCAAAGAAAGCGAAAGCGAAGATTTAACAGTCAATGACATTCAATTTGTATATATTTAATCCAAATGAGATATATCTCATGCATTTTCTATGTTCTTTATCTGGATTTCAAATGATATGCAGTCTGCATACTATCATTCTGGTGGCTGGCGAATTAACCCTAATTTGTATGAGGAAGGGAAGGTTTGCCTTAGCCTTCTGAATACATGGACAGGCAGAGGAAATGAAGTATGGGATCCAAAATCCTCTAGCATACTTCAAGTCCTGGTTTCACTTCAAGGTTTAGTACTCAATTCTAAGCCTTACTTCAATGAAGCTGGGTATGATAAGCAGATTGGGACAGCCGAAGGAGAGAAGAATTCATTGTCATACAATGAGAATACCTTTTTACTTAACTGCAAGACTATGATGTATCTTATGAGGAAACCTCCCAAGGTAATTATGAACAACGATAAAAATATTTTATTTTGTCCTATCCATTTTATTGAACTGTTCATATTTTATCATGGTTAGTTAATTAGTTAAAGCACTATTACATTGTGCATACTCGGTTTTTGTAGACTGAGGGTGCATACAGTTTGTGTATCGTTATAGAAAACTGAAACTCCTTAAAAAGGTTAATAACAGGGTTGTTAACAAAGAAGCAGAGGGGTATTTTGTTGAACTCACATGTTTTTGATTAGCTTATTTTGGGAATATATGTTTTTTTTTTTCTGCTAATTTCCTAGGAGAGCTTCGAAAAAAATATGATTATTTCAATGAGCGTATGAATTTGTTTAAGTTATTGCAACATTTACATGTTTCATTGGCATTAGTTCACGTGTACTCTAGTAGTTGTTGAGACAGCTGTTGATTGATTCTGAGCTGTGTGAGGTATATTTGACTCCAGGATTTTGAAGTGCTTGTCAAAGAACATTTTAGGAGAAGGGGCCATAACATCCTTAAGGCTTGTGATGCATATATGAAAGGTTGCTTGATTGGCTCTTTGACTAGAGATGCCTCCGTAAGTGAAAAAAGCGGTCAGAATTCAACCTCTGTGGGTTTCAAGTTGATGTTAGCCAAGATAGTGCCAAAGCTTTTCTCGTCACTTAGTGAGGTTGGAGCTGATTGCGAGGAATTTAGGCATCTCAAAGATTTGTAGCGAAATTATGGTGATATGATACATTACTTCCGTAAAGCCAACTTGGTCTGCTGGCTCTGCCCAACTTTAAAATATTTGAAGGTACAAACAAGTGTGGAGGTTGTCATATACTGTCATTATTTTGATTTCTACCATTTATACCCATTCATTTTCCTTTAAAAGATGAATTTACTTCTAGGAGCTTGAAGGAACATAAGTGGTGGGAGTTATATTACGTTGAGAGAGAAGCAACTACTGATAGAGCAGGCTGGATATCCTCTTGATTTTGATGAGCTGTAATAGGGGAGGCAATGTTGGTTACTAACTTGTACACTGTTTACAATTTTTTATTTCTTTTATATCTGGGATTAAACGAGCCAAATGGCATCGTATGATCCATGCAACCAACGTCCCTTAATGAGATACGGCTTTCGTTGTCGTTGTTTTATATATGGGGAGAGGGTGGTGGGAGTCGGAGTTTGATTTTCACAGGTATTTTAAAGTTTTGATTGTCTTGGATTGGTTGATTGATTGATTTATCTTCTGTTTCTCAAGATACCATGAATTGAATATACTTGAAAAAGCCCCTCTTCTTTTGTAATGACACTTCGTGTTTGTGCCTTTAGTGTTATTCCACTGTCCAATTACTATTTATCAGAATCCCTACTTGGGACAAAGGTATTAATATTTCTTTGACCAGTTAAGATGCATAAAAACCAAAGTACTTTAATGTTTTTGATCCTCCACAAATCATGATATTTTGTGCTGAAAATAATATAATTTTGTTCCTGGATTTCTTTTCTCCTTTGCATCACCACCTCTATTGTTTTGTCTGCTAACTGTTTTCATGTCTCCTCATAATGAGAATAGAAAACTTTCAATGTCTAGAGAGATAGCATAAAAATAAACTTGTGAGAGTCTTATTATTGTGTGCATTTGAGTTTTCTTTTGAAGTTTTGTTGGTTTCGTCACGGTTTAAATACTTGAGTTAGTATAAACATGTAAATAATATTAGATTTAACTTGTAAGACGTGAGATTGCTAGATTTTTTGGAAGTAATCGATATAAACAATTTAATATCCTTTACGTTTTACTTAAACAAATGTGTACTAATTCTTTATTCTACATGAATCAAAATTTAATAATTATATTAATTTAAACCTTACACATTTATTAAATAAAATATATTTATGTTACTTGTATTTTATTGTGTCTACAAATTTCAATGAAAAAGAAACATGTGTTGTGTAGGAGTGAAAACATAAAAGTTTAAAAGTGTGATTGTATTGTAGAGCAGCAGAAAATAAAATTAGGAATGTCTACACTTATTTGTAGTGGATGGATAATTTGTTTATACTATTTTATAGTGGAAAATAAATGAGGTGCTTCTATTTTTTAAGTAAATAACAATAAATAAAATTAAGAGTGAAATAGAAATACAAGATTTTATATCAAATGAAGGTATCCCTTTATATATTTTTAGTCTTATAACTTTTTTAATTTTAAAATATAATTTAGGATAAAATAGAAAATTAAATGCCTACCATAAATTGAGAAATTCTATTCATATGGTGATAGATTACAAGTGGAACCAAATGCTCTAACTTTTTTACACTAAAAATAACATAATTAAAAAACTTTAGATATCAGAAAATTTATTAAAATAAAAATTATTATTAAAATTTATATTAACGTTATAATGAATTAATATAGAAAAAAGTTATAAAAAAAATACTATTTTATTAATTTTTATAATATTATAGTTACAGAGTAGCTGAGGATAATTATTATTTATGATAGGATGTATATATAAATCAAAGAATGACTATATAAATAAAATTATTATTATTATTATATAAATTTCATATAAAAGGAATTTCAATTCATATGAAGTATGAAGGGAATAATTATTATCATAGTAGAATACTAAACAACAACTCATGAACATAAAAGAAAACAATGAGATAAGAAACATAGAATAAGATAATAGACATGGACTAAAATGGTGTAAATTAGTTTAGATTGATACAAGATGGTGATGAATACGGAGGACTGATAGTGTTGGCAGTTGCAAATAGCCTCCTAAACAAATGCACTTATATTTTTTTGGATGGGACAATCCGATACTTAATTTGGATTGGTCCAATTGTAAAATCAGGAAAAACACCCAGCCAATTTTTAACTTTAGTTTTTTTTTATTTTGTTATAAATTTTTATAGCAAATCTCTTCTTTTTCCTAATCTTAGTGAATTGAATTATTAAGGTTGAATTGATCAATTAAAATTACAAAAAATAAAAAAGAGAAAATAAATTTATAAAAAGTGGAATGTAAAAATATTCATATGTAAAATAAATTAAAAATATAAAGCACTTTTAATAGTAAATCAATATTAACTGAAATAATTATTTTTATTAATTTTCATGTTTATATTAGATTTCTAATTTTGTTTTCTTAAGTTAAGGTTTTGTAAGTTACTATTTTTTTTTTCTACCTCCGAGGTCTAATATAAAGAAACTCGTTTTAATATAAATTAAAATATCCATAAGTAATATGTTAAATTAACCACTCTAGTTTGGATGTAACTTATATTTTTAAAAAATCATAAACAAATAATAAAAATTCATTTAATAAAATCATTATATACATCTTGAAAATAAAAGTAATCAAATTTATATTTATTTTTTATTTTATTAAATTGGTGTTACATCTTATTTATTTTGTTTTTATACATCTTATTTAGTATAAATAAATAAAAAACATAACATATGTCAATTGAAAAAATATAGCTTGCAAAAAAAAAAAAGCATACCAATACTTTCAAATTAATTTTTTTTTTTTAGTTTCAACTGTTTTATGGTGTATTTTACTATTATTTGATTTAGGCTATACTTTCTTATATTTTTCAATCAATTAAAAAAAAATATATCACAATGAAGTTGATATTATATATATATATATATATATATATATATATATATATATATATATATATATATATATATATATATTTTTTTATATATATTTTTTTTT
>Ga0099822_1000327_pt1 | contig 41000 bp, 32 predicted proteins | sample CowpeawhiteBW_FD_76839 | JGI IMG/M metagenome (GOLD analysis project Ga0099822, IMG submission 76839) | Root nodule microbial communities of legume samples collected from California USA - Cow pea white BW | ecosystem: Host-associated > Plants > Roots > Nodule | place: USA: California | collected... | reverse complement strand
ATAAATAAAAAAAAAAAAAAAAAAAAAAAAATTATAAAAAAAATAAAATATATATATATATATATATATATATATATATATATATATATATATATATATATATTGGTTTATTGTAATATTTAAGGATTATTATTCTTCGTCGTAATTAATGATTATTGGTCTAGTATATAAGTAATTGTGTCATTCGGTCCACATAGTCTATTACGAAAGCAATAGTGACGGGAAGACAATAATAACGATTGTGAGAAATTATTTGACTTGTGCCATAACTGATATAAAGGTGAGATTGTACATCAAATGTATACTAATATGTTTTATTGGTGTGAATCAATCAGATTGTTTATATATTCGCCCATAAATGCAGGAGCACATCACAACCGGAGGAAGTCGAGGGATATGTGCCTCAAAAGATGCCTCTGATAAACTTGTTCTCCGAAAAAATATGGATAGAAGAGCCTTGTATGAGGCTCTATATAAAGAGTGAATATCCTTATGAAAGACAAGAATTTTAGACGATGAAATAGAGAAAACAAATAGAATAAATTTAGACATAATGAGAAAGTGATTAGTGGTTTTTGTTAAACCCAATGGTTTAAGTAGGAACAAAGTTATATATATATATATATATATATATATATAATTCAAATTAAAGTTATAAAGTTTTCTGATAACCATAAAATCCAGTTGATGACTTTAAGTTTGTCAAACATAGAACTCACATATAATTCATTTTAGGACATTGAACCTATAAACAATCATAAATCCAATTTGAAGATATAGACCATAAAGCTCATTTGAGGACATTAGATCCATGACAATCATAGTCAATTAAAGAACATAGAGTTCATCAAGAGTTATGATTACATCAATTACGATGTCATAGTTTTTGCATTTGTTACAATGACATATTGCAACCTTCATGGATCGTAGTTATGTTACACCCCACAACACGTCCATTGCTCACTAAACCACATCATAATGTCTTAAGACAACTTAAGTATAATGCATACACTATTGATTTAATATTGTGTCACTTGGAAACGATAAGTGCATCAATCGCACGTAATAAATAATAAATATAGTTATATTTTAAAGGACTTGCGCAATACACGACGACTCTCACATTCAATATTAGATCACAAAGTTCACAAAAAAAACAATATATATTTTTTTATTAAACAGTTGGTGTGCAATAAAAATTTAATATAAAGCATTTACAGTTATTAAAGTTATATTTTACTCACTTCATTCTCGTACTATAAGATGTAAAGATCACTTAAGAGAGACATATAAATTTTGAGTTTTCTAACTTAATTGGTTTTTTCGCATATTTAGACAGAAAAATAAACAAAGGAAAATAATATAATAATTATATTAATTTTAAATTGTAAAATATTAAATTATAAATAAAAAATTATTGAATCATGACTTACTAATAAGAGTATGACGTGAGTTATTTATGAGTGATATGATGTCATTACACTCAAGTTAACAATTTTATTTACAAAACATCCCGGTAGGTCTTTTTCATTAACATAGATGTAAAAAGTCTGAATCAATAAAATGAAAATAAGTGAAAGTACGAAACAATAGCCCAAAGACAACTGGACCAACGGAACTTCGACATTAGCCCATACACTAACGGGAATACACTATTGTTGATCGGTGACAAGAGAAAATGCTTTTATGTCATATTATATCATATTATGGGCCATTTATCCAAAAATATTCCATCTTATCTACTTTTCTTTTTTATCTTATATTATATGAATGATATTATCCATAGAAATGCATGAACTTTGAAGCTAAGACATCGATGATATTCAACAACTAAGGACACCTTTCTAGTTTGCATTTCTTATCAAAAGAGTTAAACTTACATACTCTTTGGGTGACCCATTGCTTTGTCCCTCTTTATTCTGTGCATTAAAGCACATTCTGTAGTTAGTTATATCACAAAAACACTTAGCTTAAACCCAACTCGACAGTGACACCATTAGCTTCATCTAACAGTACGGATCAAACTTCATCCTCAAACCACCACCAAATATCTCCCAACTTTTATATACATAAATTACCCTGGAAGTTTATTTGGAGACCCCATGGGTGTGTTATGGAAATAGGTAATGAGAAAATGTTAGGTGCGAAATTAGAAATTTTATGTTGGATAGATAAGGTCCACTTTTCTCAATGGAAGGTGACTGTCCCCACAGGCGCAACTTAGTGCCGACCACTTGCTTGTGGAAAAGCTCGCATAGGAAAGTGTAAACTGAATCCCTATTACTTGTGATTTGTGTGTTGTGAATCTTCTAAATGACAAGGATTGCTCATAATTGTTGGATAAATCCAGAAATGTTTTTGAGGAAACGATAAGAACGAACAAGAGAAAGGATAAGCACGTGCGTCAGCTTCCTTGCATACAATACGAAACTAATTAAATCGCGTGCCTTTTTTTCTTTTCTTTTCTCACTCAAAGCAGACAAATTTGAAATCAGTTTATGAAAAAAATAATATTAGGATCTCATTTGTTATGTCACACACGTATCTACGTGTCGTTTATATATTTATCCACATATTATTATGAAATACAAGAACATAAATAAATCATTTGATAATTTTGTTATCCATTTGCTACTATTGATTACCTAAAAAACCCAAAGATTCTAAGAGAATAAAGAGCTTGGCGTGTAAAGGAGGAGCAGCATGATGCATTATGGTGGGTGTGGCGTTGGCTTTGGTCTGTGATCACCATAACTAAAAAGAGGGACCCATGATTTCAAATTTCAGTTTGTTTTGAACGTTTGTTACCGTTGGTGAAGAATCATAGGTCCCAGATTTAAACCTGGTTTGGTAATGTTAGTGTCATAAATTTTGGTTCGATAGATGCAATAATTTGCAATGGTGCCCCCTTCCCTCCCAACCAGAGATAAGCAAATAGAAAGGTACAAAGGATGTTTCATTCTCTGTTTTTGTTTTTCTTGTTTTAAAAAACCCTTCATTAAATTGAAACCATACCCATACATTTTGTTTTTTGCTTGGAAGGGATGGGTGTGAATTCAGCATATATTTGGTGTGCATTTAGTTCTATTGAAATAGGACGTGCAACCTAACGTTAAAAAATGTTTACATGTAACACATGCAACCACTTTTTAAGGGATAATGAAATCAGTTAATGGGTAAGAATTTAGACAATCAATTACTCAATATCATGAATTATTAAGTTGGTAATAACAACAACTAAATCTAGGACAATTTTCCATTTGTAACTCTCTACTTTATTGATTGCAACAACGAAATAGAAAGAAAAGGAAAATGATAAAAAGAACATAACATTCTTGAATAGGCAACACTGGTTGGTGCACATTGGGATTTCAGATTTATTGTCAACCCATGCATATCTGACAAAACAGTGGAAGATTGAAAAGATCACCTAATAAATGAAACATAATCTAAAATGTCACTGGGTATATGTGATACTAGCTAGATAGGCTTAAATCTAAATTTAAATAATTTCCATTGGAGAAAACAAAATGGGGTATCTTCTGATATGATAGCCTCTATTTCAATCTTAGATATGCTTTCCTTACTAAAGAGTAGAAAAAATATACATTTCTTTCCTCTTTCTTTTCTTCTTTCCCAATTTGCCACAGATTAAGACAATTTTATTTATTTATTGTAAGCAAGGAATCTGATTAAATGCTTGGTTGTTCAACAATTTTTACTACTTCAAACAAACCAACCTAAAGGAAATTAGAGAATCTTTTTGTTTGATCCTAAGCTACAAGCAAGTCCCTTTTTTGCCAAGTTTTTAAGGTCAAAGCTAGCCTTCGTGGTTTGGTTCTTTTGAAAATTAGGCCATTAGTTTTTTCTTCGAGAATTAAAAACAGGGGTAAAATGGGAAATGTCCTTGTTTTATTGTTCGTATATAAACTCTGAGATTCCTGAGAAGACCGAGAAAGAGAGCGTAGAAAGGAAAACGAAAAAACAGAGTACCCGACAGAATTTGAAAACAAAGGCTGGAATTTGAAGAAACAGAGATCGCTACTGGGTGTGAAATATATGGCAGAGGTTGTTTTGTTAGTCGATGATTTGAAGCTGCTTTCTGGGGTTCCTCGCTGTAGAATTTGTCACGAAGAAGAGTTTGAAAGCATAGAAACCTTGGAAGCACCTTGTGCTTGTTCTGGAACCGTTAAGGTAAATAAAAAATACATAACTTCTTAATCTTAAACACCTGATTTTTTTTGTTAATAGCTTATTATTATGCTTCTTCGCTCGAGTTTTTATTTTAATTCTGATTAATAACTGCGTTTTTCTTGCGCAGTTTGCTCATAGAGATTGCATACAAAGATGGTGTAACGAGAAAGGAAATACAACCTGTGAAATATGTCTCCAGGTATGAACTTTGGTCATTCAATTTTCATTTTTTTATTTTTTAGTTTTGCACTCTGTTCGTAGCGTTAATTTCATCTGGTTTTGGTAAGCTATAACCGAACTTGATTTCTTGATGCCAATCAATTTTTTGTTTAGAGAAAAGAGGGAAGAAAGAGAGTTATCGGAGTGTACCTAATATTTGGTGTCCTTGTTATGGTGATTGGGTGCGCTTCCTTATCTGATTTTGACATAGAAACGATAATAAGTTCCTTTTTTTCTTCCTTTCCCCTTTTGTTTATTTTCAAACCGCAGTTGCTTTTGTTTTTGTCTTTTGCTTAACTTTGCTGAATATTGAAGTCTCTACCCATTAGTATACCATTTCTATATCAACACCTATCTGTTTCTCCAAAGGACGAAGTTTCACTTATTTGTCTTTTTGAATCTTCGATTTCATTTGACATATTGTAGGAAAGTGGGGTTGGAAATTTGTTTTATCATACATTCAATGAAGTGAGACCCATTTATTGCATAATTACTTATTTATCTGAAAAGGGCATTGTGTGATGAGTATGTAGATTGATATTAGTTTTGTTATTGCAGCAATATGAACCCGGATATTCAGCTCCACCCAAGAAGTCTAAGATAAATGATGAAGCAATGTCCATTAGGTAATTTTTCATAATATAATATGTATATTTCCCGCGTCCGATTCAATCAAAGTGATCTTTATAACTAATTATTTAATTAATTAATGAAGAATTGTGATAACACGTGGCTACGTGAGAGGGAGCAAGGAATACAAACTGTTTTATAAGATTAGTATTTATTATTATTAAAATAATTTACCTTTAAAGGGAGGAAGAAGAAGAGTCAAACGAAAGAACAGAGATAACGGTTGAAGGAGTTGCAGTGGAAAGCGATTACTCGGAATGCAGTTCAGGCGGGGACAGAAACGCGTCTTGCTGTCGATCACTTGCAATAGCTGTAAGCATTATCTGATTAGCTTTTTTCTTTTCACGCGTCCTACTTCTGAATCAATATTAGCCATGGCAACAGAAAGGTTGCTTGTGCTGTGCAATAAAAAATAATTAGTTAAGAATAAAATAAAGTTGGGTGAAGTTGTGAAAAGCAACGAGTCAGAGTGGACTCAGACTCCCTTCTGCTATTGCCAACTGCATTGCCACTTGCGTTGAATTGGGTTTCCAACGCATGGCCGCCCCAAGAGTTGAAATCAACATTCTCTCTTTCAAACAAACAAACAAAACTTTTCTTCATGTGACTCATTTATTTGTGTAACGCGTAAACATGCTGAAAAATAACCACCTACCTTTTCTATGCAGTTTACGATTGTCTTGCTAGTAAGACATTTTTTCGCAGTGCTTTCAAACGGAACGCAAGATTACCCATTTACACTATTTACTGTAAGTGCTCTCCAATTTTAAGTATAAAATGGAAAAGAAATATTTACAATTTTCGCTTACGGTTAATATACCATTTTTTTATGCAGGTAATTATATTAAAGGCTAGCGGAATTATTATACCTATGTACATAGTTATTAAGATTATTGGAGCCATTCAGAACAGTAGTAAGCAGTATCAAGATTCTGATGATGAAGATGAGATACAGCATAATGTAAATTTAAGACATTCATAGATTATTTGTTTACTGTATAAGAGCATTATGAGATGTTCGTCAAATAACATTTTGCGGCACAATTTAAGATAATGGAATTCAGATCGGAATGCACCTTCCCTTGCCCCCGCCCAACACTAATAAAGTACTAGGTTAGGTACTTTGGGCGTCCGATCCCGTTACATACCATACAAAAAGTTTAATAACATTTATCTTACAGATGTAACTTTTTCAGTTCTTATATTTAGAAATTATTTATTTAAATCTTCAGATGTACCATTTTCAATCTGTTCAAAACTTTAGCATTATTTTAAACTTAAGTTTAAAATATATTAATTATTAATTGTAGAAATTAAAATATAAAACTTATTCAACGACGAATCAAAGGAATAGTAAGTATTAATCACTTGATAGAAGGAAAACCCAAGCTGACATTTGTATTAGATAAAAAAAATTCAATTAGATAGCTGCTAAATATGTACAATGGGTGAGCCTAATTAATCGAACTCGTATCGGACACTCTTCACGTGCAAAAATATATACATGTGCTACACAACAAAACAGAAATGTTAGACCACCAGCATACAAGGCAAAACTTGGCCGTATACTGTCCGGAATGATATTAACGGAGAATACGGCCGTAGAAGTATGCTTACTTCTTCAAAGAATGAACTATCTTGTTAAATAGTTTAACATCGCTGCATCGATTCTCGTGCTTTGTCCTGAAGTTCCCTTAGGGAACTAACGGAAAGGGTTTCCTGGCAACTCAAATTGGTGGCAACTTCGGTCAATTTTCGTATGATAGCTGCTATCTCATCAACCCAGATTTTATTGGGGGAGTTTGTTTCAGAAGACCCCTTTCTGCATTTACCATAACTTGCCTCAAATTCTCTAGACTTGGCAGCAGCTTTCTGAAGCACAGAAGTTGGAAGTCCTGAAATAAAATTAATTTGCTTCATGATAATATGAATTTGTTAATAATTATACATACGACAGAAAATAAAGCATAGCACATTCGTAGCAAATAGTATAATCAACACACTGATTTAACAGTTTTCCAGTACGATCCAAAAGTCATCTACAGACACAACTCATTTTGATAATATATCGAGATAGTCAACCTGATGTTTAAGCTTAAAAGTCGATGAACCAAAAACTAGCGAACTGCAGATGTTGGAGAGAACATGCTCACTACCAATGTCAGGTTAGTCTCCTCTAAATTTAGTGCACTTTATAGGGCAAGTGCAAGGATATAACTGTCGATTGGAAAATTATTGGTTGAAATTGGAAAATACAATTCACGTGTTATAACAACGAGGTTATATTTGGCACTTTACCCTCTGAAAGTATACCCCTCTCTATAGAGGAGCACAATCCATGTTTATTAAACTTCAAAACAACAAAAACGTACCAGCTATCCGAGCAACGTTAACACCATAGCTCTTGGGGCAAGCACCAGGCGTTAGCCTGTAAAGAAAGGTGACTTCGTCTAAACCTGCAATTCCATCACCAACTTGGCATGCCATGTGACTGAGACAGACCTTTTACAAGCACAAAAGCATATTCAGAGATACGATTTTTCATAACTAAAACAGACCAAAAGCAGGTGGAACAGTCTCTACACCACAATGTAAACTTTCTATAGGATACCACATCTAAATATTGTCATGACTTACAATCATTTATGGCCAATTAAGTAAATTAAGAAAATTTAGATAAAAAAAATTCAATTTAACTAACATTGATGATTATTCTGGATAGAAAAAACTAGGAATACCTTGGGATCGTTGATGTAATCTACAGCTAATCGATGGTAATGGGTAGAAAACAATCCGCGACACTGCACCTTCCGCACAAAATGTTCTAATACTGATTCCCTGTCAAATATTTGAAATACAAAAGGCAAAATCTGAGATGGACTCACTAGAAACTATAAACTCAATGAAGAATAATGAAACCATGTGGGACAAAAATATGTCCAACTAATCCCACAATAAACACTTACGCAATGGCTTGTCCATCAGAAGTTGCAGTCCCTCGCCCAAGCTCATCCAGAGCCACCAATGAGTTACGAGTTGCTGATGACTGCACTCACCATCAAAAGTACTTAATTAGAAAGAAACAATGTTTTAACAAGATCAGATTGATCTATATGCATCTGTAATGTGCATAACAAAATAAAAGGGGCATAAAGAGCTTCCTGAATTAAACACAACTAACTAATCTATTGCAGGTGAAACATTAAATTGAGTGAGCTCCAAAGAAGACGAGACAAATGCTTGCTTCCTCAATGCTGTGTCATTGCTTCTTACATTTTAGAGAAAAAAATAACTATCATAAACCACATAGTTTGTTCATATTCAAAGGAAGAAAAGTCCTAGCAATCCACTCTTCCGAAAACACACTATTTACTACAATTTAAATTAATAATTTAGACTCATGAAAAATGCGAACCCCACACCAAAAATTGGTTTTCAATAAATTTTAACCAACAGAAAGAACATGTCGCTAGTACTTATCAAATAAGAAACAATGCTTGAAATATAACCTTCAGTCTTATAAGCAGCCTATTTTTATAAGCATGCTTCACCAAATTAAAAGTAATACAAATTGAATACTCGAAGAGACATCTCACCAGCATCGTTGCAGTTTCTGAAAGCTCAGTTAAGAATGTACTTTGGCCAGCCATTATATTATCTTTGGCCCCCATTCGAACAAAAATCCGATCAACAGGTGACAAATCAAAGCTTTCTGCTGGGACATCAGCTCCTACCTGCATACGAAATTAAAAGTGTACTCCACAGATTAAAAATGGGCTTATTTAAGATGAGTCAAAGGGCAAGACCAACAGTTCTACACCCCCCACCCACATACACACTTACAAAAAAAGCCAATGAATATATAATCTGAAAATGACTTAAAGTTTCACCTGTGCCAAAATCACTGTCAAGCAAACCTGACGAAGAAGAGTTGACTTCCCACCCATGTTAGGACCTGTTAGAAGGATAAAGCTGGCATGATCTGAACCACCAATGGTTATGTCATTGGGAACAAACGCACCCTTGCCTAAGGTATCACTCCTGAGGACAGGGTGTCCCAAACTTTTAGCATGAAGGTAAGGAGCTCCTTTAGTACATAATGTACCAACAAAAGTTGGTGTGCATGTTGGTCCTTCATAGTAGTCACCAGCTATTGCTAAACTGATCAACAAATCCAGTTCTGCAACATGTGAATGTAGTTTAAGCCATACAAAAGAAAAGCTTTTACTTTTCTATTTAAATGCAGCATGGGAAATCCATCTTGTGAAAGGACCACAATATGTACCTGCAGTTGCAGAGACCAACTGCTTCCACTTCGTGTGGTTTTCACAAAAGCGCCCAATCAATCTCTGCAACGTATTTTTCAACAAGGATTCCCTTTCCAATTCAGCTTGGGAGAGTTCTTTTAAATAAATCTTAATATCTGGAGTCCAATACCTAAAGAAGCCCTGCATGTATCATACGAAAAAGATAAGAGAAAAAACCGCTTTATATTGACAGACGTATCTGCAGTGCAGATAATAATGTATCAATGACTAACCAACAATTTCATGGGAATTAATTTTTTTTATCATTGTTGATGCAAGATAATATACTATAATGTACAAAAGATAAATTGGGACAAAAATATGCAGGATTATTTACAAGTAAAGCCAACAAACAACAAAATATTATTTTACACTCAATTACAGAAATCAAATAGATATCTCTGGAATTGAGATGAAATTTTCAGAGCACAGTTTGTCTACTTACTTTTCTGGATGAACGCAATTCATAATCCCGAGGAATATTCCTAGACAAATTTTCTGGGACTTCCAACAGGTACACATCCTTTCCAACTGTGACGTAAACAATCTGAAATAAATATACAAGAACATCAAAAATTTGATTTTATGCAATGTAAAAGATTAAACTCCAATTGTTTCAGGTAGAGTTCTTACTGATGTGTCTCCAAGTAGTTCCCTTTGCCCCTTGAGATGCTTCAACAAATTGGACTCAATCTCTTTAACCGCCTTACAGGCTGAGGCATACTCTGTGTCGACTCCTTCATGAGGTATTATACGCCCAGAGCTATTAGCTTCCACCCAATCAAAAGCATCCTTGAAATGATTAAGTTCCATCAGAACATCAGGAAGACCTTTACCTGCACTTAATAGAATTCAATACATCAACAAGCAGCAACAGAATAATTTAATGACATATATGAGACCAGCATACCTGGTGTTAACAAATGATGAAGTTGTCTAGATTGGACATTATTCAAAATGACACCAAGCGAAGAGCATGCTTCTAGCATCTGTTCACAGCCACAGAGAGCTGCAATGAACTCTTGTACTTGCTTCTTAGCTGCATCTTCATACAGAATAACTTTATTAGCATTCCTTCCACTAGCTTCACTGCATTCAAGAAAACCAAGTTGCATATATACTTCAGTACATTATAAGATGGTGGCAATCAGTATGGTCGATATAAATATCACCCGTGGTTGTTGCACAATAGTTTTTACCTAGAGCAAAATATGCGTGCAAGCAATCGCTCCATGTCAGGTAGCTTGGATAATGCTCTACGAAATTCTAGAGCAGATGGTAGGTTAACTCCCTAAAAAGCAAATCATATATAAAAAATAATCAGTATTATGCAACGGTATTTCATCTGATTATTATCACCGGCTAACCTAGCCACATATATAATCTAGTAGATGTCATCATGCCAACCCCACACACAACATCTAATCTCTATCTACATCACTTCAAAAGCAACATAAATAGAAAAGCACAATTTAAACAAGTTCAAAATACCCCACATATATTATTGAACACAGCAAATCAAGTGAACTGCTAGAGCTGAGGCCTACATAGAACAAGATGGGTATACTTCCCAAGGAAAGAAGAGGTTAGTAATTAATTACACCATAAAAATAAAAAAAGTATAGCAAGTGTGTTGGATTTATTTCAAATGACCACAACATCACATGACTACTGCTAGAAATATTAGTCAAAAAGTGGGGCAAACTGAAAGGCAATACCAACAAAAATATGAACATGAATAAGGTATAGTTAACATAAAACAAAAACCAACAGTTTATAGCCCTTCTTAACTGGATGATGTAGCAACAGCCCCCTTGTAAATATCACTTTTATACTGAAGGACTAACAGAATCAGAGGCAAAATACAAGGTCTACCTACCTTCAAACCTGCAACAGCTTCCTGGCGTTCCTTAATGGACTCCACATGACATAACGGTCTTGCAAGCCATGTCTTTAGCAATCTCTTTCCAAATGCAGTAACACATTGGTTTAGTTGGGCATAGAGTGTGCTACAAGAAGCATCACTATTTCAGTAACATAAACACATAACTTACCCATCTTGTCTAAAACAGAAATGTTACATATAACCACATGATAAACATACCCAGAAGAATCTCCATTCCTGCTATTCTCAAAAATCTCAAGATTCTCCATGGCAGCCACATCAAGAACCATGTAGTGTTTTGAAGCAAGTTCTTCAAAACCAGACTGCGGAAGTAACTCAAACTGTGCAAATCTAAGCAATCTCTCATCTAGAAAAGACTGCTTCAGATAATAGAGAGCACCACCTAGTGCTGAAAGTGCACTTATACTTTTGTCACCTGTTTTCACCAGCTCCTGTAAAACATCTGGCAGGCAGTCTAACCCATTATCTTCAACACTAACATCACTAGCGTTCCCATAAATTTTCTTCAACTGATCCAGTGTTTTGCCAGCATCCCAGAATTCCACACCTGGAACTAATTCATTCACTAAAGGGTTTCTGGTATGCTTCAGCAGAGCTCTCTCCGTTTCAGCACTCAGTAGTTTGGCAGGTTTAACAATTTCAACAGGCCTGATCTCAGACAAGATAGAGCACAATGCACTGCAGTCCAAGTCATCCTTAAACTGCCATTTAGAGAAGTCAACTCTTCTTTTACATAAGTGATAATAAGCAGTTAGTAGATTAATTAGGTCCATGTTAGGTAGCATAAATATAATGTGCACTTTTCACATAAATTCATGAAACTTTAAAATGAAGTAACCAAATAAATTATGAAATTATGAACAAACACATTATAAAGCTACCAGCTTAAAATCCTCAACATATCACCCCCAATCCCCACCCAAATCAATCTATTTCAATTCTAATTTAGGTAGAAGAATTATACAGTTCACAGGTAGATGGCCTTTGCCGATCCCATCCAAGATCTGGAACAATATTATGCATTATAAAATTTAGGCAGAGAATTTAAATGAATGTAGAAATTCATACCTGTCCAAGAATAACTCTACTCGTGGCAACATCAACTATACAAACACCGTAGTTATGATCTGAAATTTCATTTGGAAGTTTCTCATGATGCTCAGTTAGGGACATTAGATATGCAGCTTCGGGGTTTGCTGACAGCAACTCCCCATCCGTTAATGTACCTTTTGTTACCACTGCACATATCTCTCGCCTTACAACCTAGAAAGAAAGATCATCAAAGTTAAGAGACAAATATTCCTCTATCAAAACTGGGGTTAACGAGAAAAGTAACTCTCTAAAACATTTCATCAACACATACTATAAGGAACAATTAAAAAAAAACGAACAAAAACAGTTGCTTCTCTGGTTACGGTAAATCATACCTTATCTTTAGAGCCCTTCTCCTTACGTCGAAGCTCCAGCTGTTCAGGTGTTTCAGTCTGCTCCACAACAAGAACTCGATAACCCTGTCCAACCAAGGTAACGTAGTAAGTTTCTCCCAAGTAGCATGGTGGATCGTTATACATGTTAATTAGTTCAGTAGCAACAATGAAATAAGAAAAAAAGTTGCAAACCTTCCTAGCCAGTTTCTCCACGTTCATTGAGAAGTTCTTCTCTGGAAATCCACAATGAGGTTGGTCTCCCTGAAAGAGTCATATAAATCGGTAAGTGTGCATTATTTAGAGCAAGCAAATAGGTAAGCCACCTCAAGATTCTAAAGAAAATTCACAACTCTAGATATTCACGCACACCTTCATATATTGCAAATCAAGCTCTTTAACTCCTACATGTGCATCCATCTCAAAAAGCTCATAAAATTTACCCATCTGCACCACAAATAGGGAGAGAATATGTTTGATTTGGTTGGAAGGAATGGACTAATGTCATCAACAAACTTAGCCAACTTAACCTTGAAAAACAACACTTTGTCCATATGCCTTGACTTGAACTCCCACCATTGTTTCTGCATTCATCAAATGACCATATTAATTGCATGCGCCTTTGAAATTTGAGAGTTTCACCCAACGGCTTTAGCAGTAATTTACCTGACCCTCTGACAAACTCCTTAAGAAATCCGGAGGTAAGTAGAGAGTTCTTGAATCATAGTTTTCATCCCCTGGTCTTCTTCGCTTGGCATCCCTGCGGTCTCTGTACCAATACCATATACAAAAATAGCATCATGTAGTATAAATCAAAAAGTTAAACGACTGACAAAAATGACGCTGACAGTTGATAAGGTGCAAGCTCATAAACCAGTTGGCATAAAAAACTACTGTATTGGACAGGAAAAGACTTTGGCATGGAAAAACTTGAATTGCTACATCACTAAGGTCAGCACTCACACTTTCAGGAAGCGCAGTTTCTGAGCTTCACGAGATGCAAATCTTTCAGAGGTCTCAGTAAATGAAACATTGTCATCGCCACTAGATGTCTTTTTAACTGCAAAATTCAAAGACACGACTTACATTATAAACTACAAAATATATTAACCCCTGCATTTCAGTTGGCTAGCGACATCATCCAATGAAATAAGTACAAGCATACGAAAAATGCGCCAGTGAAGACAAAAAGGCTTGAATAAAATACTAGCCATTGGAGAAACAGAAACAACTACAAGAGTGACTTCTTGCTTTTTCTTTTGCTTTATTCTTTTTATTAGGAAATCTTTCTCATCACTATGCGTAATTTAACCAACACGTGCTTCTTAATTTTTGCCCATAAATTTGAAAATTGCCATATTTAACGCACACACTCCTAACGACCATACAAAAAAAGGTAACGAAAATGAGGTTGCAAAGGTTCAAAATCTGATCACAGAAGACTCAAACAGTTTCCGTCCTTGAAATCTCCCTTCAAATGATTAATTAAGTCACTTACTCTCCAAATTAGTAGTAGGCTCCATCACTGAGAGCTTGAAACTCCCTTTACAAACTTCCACTCCACTCTTGCTCTTTTTCGCAGGCTCTAGTTTATCCGTTGCACTTAGTTTCCGCTTTTTAGCCTCAACCTTTTTTCCTTTAGCACTCCCGGCTACGTCCTCTTCATCCTCGTCCTCCAAATCCGTATCTTCTTCCCCATCCCCAGCATCCTCCAATGATGCAGCATTCTTCCCCCAATCCTCGTCATTGGAATCATCATCATCGTTAACATTATCTTGTTGTTCTTCTTCTCCTTTGTTGCTTTCTTCTTTTAATTCTTCCTCGTCAATCTCCATCTTCCTAATGTCGGAGAATCCGCGACGCAGGCGTTTAAGTTTCTTCGTAGAGGACTCGTGGAGCCACTCGATTTTCTCCTGGGCTAGGATGAGCGATTCCTCTTCGTCATCTAAGTAACGAACCACGTGCTTGGAGGTGCTTTTATCAAAGGATTTGACGGAACCTTCGTACCAGGCTTTGTCTAAAGGCCAATAAACCTTGACCCTTCGGCCAACGACTTCTTGGCCGTAGAGAGAAGACGAAGCGGAGGGTGGAGAAACGGAAGCGCCAATTACAAGAAGGGATTTGTTCGGCTTGGGATTGAGGGGTGAGGGAGTGAGAGTCGTGGAACTAGGGCTAGGGTTAGAATCTGAATCGTGGTTAGGGTTTGGCTTTTGGTTGGTTTTGGCGAGGGTGGGAGAGGGGGACGGGGTTTTGGTGAAGAACGAAGTGATTTGACGCTGTTGATTGACGAGCGGTGATCGACCATTGCTGTTGCGACGAGAAGGACCCATTGATGTGTTGAGAGTGTTGCAGAGTGCAGTGAGGGAAGGGTTATCGTAACATAAAAGGAGGCGGTGGTGGTGGTAGCGGTGGCGGGAATTGTTTCTCGTGCGTGGCGGGAATTGACGCTATATATAGTCTCAGGCTCTCTCAGTGCTTAGTAATGGTAGTTCGGTTTTCGAGCCCAGTGCGCCCGCTTCAGGTTCTACCGTTTTGGAAAAATAAATATACAGATAATAATTTTTTAGCTATTAAATTTTGAATTTTTTTTTATAATTTTAGGTTTTATTTTTTAGGTGATTTTTAATTTTATATTTTTATATTTTTAATATTTTAAAATTATTTAAAAAATGATACCTCAAATTATAAAAAAAATTGTCATTGGTAGTCAAAATATCATTTTTTTTAATATATACTTAGTTACTAACCGTTATAAAGCATGCATAACTGTGATTTCAGAGAGTTTTGATTTTTATTGGATATAAACTTTTTTCGTTGAATATATTATAATAAAATTTAAATAATTTTCTTAAATTTTAATCTTTAGATATGATTTATAAAAAAAAAACAATCAAAAGTTAAATATGAATTTGTCCATCCCTACGAAAATTGTTTACTTTTTATCTAAAAGAATTTGGCATTGTTTGTTTTAAATAATTTTTATTGGATAAATTATTTTTATTGAATATATTATAATAAAATTTAAATAATTTAGTGATATTTTATTCTTTAGATATGTTTTATAAAGAAAAAACAATTAAAAGTTAATATTATAACGAATAAAGATGTATTATAGAAATAGGGAAAGTTACACTTACATAAAATCATACTAAACTATAAGCATACGTCCTTTAGTATTATAACAGACACTTTTATCATATTTTAATAATATAACACTATTTTGCATGTTTAAATATACTCATTGTGATGTTTTTTAAAGGATGGTAACAGCTAAAGTAACCAGGTATTATTGGATTGGTATTTAACATTTATATATAATTATTATTTGGAAATTTTATCATAAGCTATCTTAAGATGACAAAAACCGATTACGATATAATGACCCGCGCAAAGTTTTTGCCCCCACACGAAATATACAGTAATTAATTAACACTATAAATTGAGCAATACAAATTATAAAAGCATAACGTTTTAATAAAATCCCAGAACAAATATTCTCTCTTCCACCCAAAGATTTTTCTGATCGAATAAAGTTTTCGTTATGGATTTATCGTATCCCTCAACATCTTTGCTGTGTTCTGATTAAAACTTCTTTAGCGACCCAATGACACTTCCAAGTTCCAACAACAAAAACACAATGCAAGGTCAATAGCTTCCTATTATAGCTTTCAAATGTGTCAGACTAAATAAAAATAAACACATTGCATACAAAGTTTATAATGTTCTACATTTTAGGATCAGGAAGCAACTTTATGCAGCTTCAAGTAGGTACTAAATTTGCAATTACTGTACTCAAGTAAAAAATACAAATCTAAACTGTAATAATACAAAAACCTAAATCAAAATAATAAAAACCAAATGACAGAATATGATTGCCCAAGTCTACCAACTACTAGTCCAGCTTCTTGAAACTAGATTGCCACAAATCATGTTAATGGGGAAGAAAAGTGCCTCAAGCATCAATAAATCTAATGTCAAAGGTATGAGGATGTATCTGCCATACATTTAGTGCTGCATACTCTTCCAAGCACTCTTTCAACTGAGCTTCGCTGTAACCCTGTTTCATAGTCGGAAGTTCTGTTGTCAGAATATATTATCGAGAGGGAAACAAAGCAGGTAGTTCATCAAAAACCATGGTCTTGCTCCGGCTTCACACGTCTAAAACAATAATTAATTCCATAGCCATGTCTTGCATTGCCAATAAATAAATCCAGAGAGGATCAATAAACAATTAGTGCAATTACAAAAAGTATTATTTCTTTTGTTCCATAAACTTTTACTTTTGAGCCCTCTTGTTCAAGATTCAAACTTCTCTTCTCAAGTTTGACGCAAAAATCATCTAAAATACTTCATAATAGACAAAATTCAACATTTAGCAATACGTACTAACCTTCCTAGATATCCAGTTCAGCGCATGGGCATAGCTGACATCCACTCGGTTACCTCTAGCTGCTTCATCTCGTACTATGGAATAAATATCAGATATGGCATCAAGACCGGACTTTTGACGGTCATCAGAGTACAAAGAAAATTTTGACATCTGCATTAACCTCAGTGCTTCGTCCACATCACTCTGAGCAACAGTTTCAGAAAAACGGAGTCTTGCTAGTGCCTGTTCAGAAATTAAGAATGGAATACTTTTACTTAGGCCACATACAATTATAAATAATGCTTACTATTATAGATTGTGCTTTTAAAGGCAGAGCCCACCGAGTGACAACTGATCTTTCGAAGCTAAAAGTTATTAGTAAACACCTAAATCAGTTTTAATTTTAAAAAACTGAATTTGAAGTCACGTATGTACATAAGTCATTAACCCCAAAAGGAAAGTCCATATAATCTAAATGCTTAACTTTGCTGATCTCTTTGGGAAAAGATGGAGACTTACAGCTGATATGCGGAGAATACTGAGTAATGTTCTGACAGTAGTGTAGGAATGTGGAGCATTGGACCTTGCTTCTTCTTGACGGATGCTGGAGTATGCAGTAGCAATATACTCTTCCAGTTCCCTGGGGACACTTGGTGACAGTCTTCTTGCAGCTGATATGTATGCACTATATAAAACCAAAACATTTCATTCTGTATTAGTTTCCTTTTACAAGTAAAGAGAAAATTGGTACAATCACCTATATGAAACTAAATGAGAAGTTAGAATAAACATACAACCAGATGAGCAACACATGCACCATACGCAGTTCTAACCATTTAAAATTAAAATCAGATCACTGTACTTCTGCTGTACTCACCGTAGAACAGATGGTTCAAGAGGAGTGAATCCTAGAGCAGGAGACTCCTTATTTTGGTGAACATATACAACATGCCTAGCCATTTCAAGATCATTATCCATATCAGCTCGATCAAGGATTAACCACAGAAGATCAAACCTTGATAGGAGGGCATGTGGAAGATTAATATTTTCAGCTGGAGTTCTTCTGAGATCATATCTTCCCCTTCACAACAAAACATGGATAAAATTAGATTTTGAAAGCACAAGTGTGGATACCTATAAGATTAGGTCTGCATTCAATAAGGTGAAAATAAATAATACCATGCTGGATTAGCAGCAGCAAGAACAGCAGTCCTTGCATTCAGAGATGTCGTGATTCCAGCCTTGGCAATGCTAACAGTCTGTTGTTCCATAACTTCGTGAATAGCTGTACGATCCGATTCATCCATCTTGTCAAATTCATCAATGGCACATATGCCCATATCTGCTAACACCTGAAATTCATAAAGTTCTTCCAGTTATTTTCATCTGATTATTTGCATGTACAGACAACATTTCATATGCGTATTTGACCACAATTTTCTAGTTTCCTCAACCTAAAATATATAAGAACAATATATGGATGGAAGGACTGGTTGCAATTAATTACCAATGCTCCACCTTCAAGAACCATCTCATTTGTCACTGGATCTTTTTGAACAGCAGCAGTTAGACCTACTCCACTGCTTCCTCTGCCAGTGGTGTACACCCCTCTGGGTGCTACATTGATTATGTGTTTAAGAAGCTGACTCTTGGCAACACCAGGATCACCCATCAAACATATATGTAAATCTCCTCTAATCTGCAATTAAATGAAGACTGATATTTAGTGGTTTACTCATGTACATGTAAATGTGCACGTATAGCATAAACACTAGAAAGCACAATGTAGAATAAGCTTCAACCACAGAAAGTAAGACAGGAAAATGACCAATGCCAACAGAGTGAAAGGGAGAGGACAAAACAGTGATTCCATACGTGAAATTTTACCACTAATACAATTTTAATTTTTCCAATGATATTATGCCTTAATCCCAACTAATTCAACTTGATTTTCATACAAAGTTTAAGTAAGCACGTGGTTTTATTTATACCCAGTTTGTGGTTGTTTATACCCAGTTCGTTGTTTTATTCTCATAGTTCCTTACCTTCATTCCATCCTTCAAGGTCCGGTGTGGAGCACCAACAAGGAGAAGAAGCAGTGCTTTTTTAATGTCATCATGTCCAAAAATTTCAGGAGCAAGTGATCGTGATAATTTATTGTAGATGTCACCATCCTCTGCTAATCGTGCAATCTGTTCTTCCTCGTCTCCTCGAAGTTCATATCTATGACAAAACAAATTTGTTAAGCGGCTGTTGTTACGTCCCAAATTAGATAGGTGTATTCATTATGTTCAAGCAAGCCACAATAATATCTGTACTAAGTGGCAGTAAAAAAATGGTGTCAGTATTACTAATTAAGATCTGAAAACTAACTTACTCTTCATATTTTCTCTTGAAATGAGTTACAGACATGGCCTCTAAGTAAGTGTCAGCAACCAAGCCTGCGCGCATTGCTCGAAAACCAGTGTAAGGTATAGGAAGAAAAATCCCAGAGAATTCGACTACATCACCCGGAGCCACCTAACAATTTACAGCAAGCATAAGTTAATAAACAGCAGCAGTTAATTAGCCATTAAATTCCAGCTACAAGACAACATATGAAGTAACTACTAATTTAAAGCCAATAGGCAGGAAATACCAAACCTTTCTGGTTAGTTCTCCTCTTAAATGGACAGTCATTGTTCGTGGAATATGACCTTTGGGAACATGTTCAGCTAATTCTTGAATTTTGGCCTGGAATCATATCATAAATCTATTACCATCTTATTCTAAAGTAAATAATCAATTGTATGGACTACATAGAACAATATGAAAAATGAAAGTGAATGCATATGTTTTGATGACTCAACAAGAGAGCAAACCTCCTGAAATCTCAAAAACTTAGATGCTCTCAGTTGAAGGATAACATTCCCCTTTCTTCTATTTGTATCACAGCGCTTTGATGGACATTCAAATAACGGCATGAAGACTCGAGCCGTTACCTCCTGTTTAGGAAGGGGGAGAATAACAACGTCAAGAACCAACTGGCATGTAAGTACCATAATAGTCTAGCCATAACCCCAGAAAAAGTATAAATTCGTAACAAAAACCTTAAGGGGTTTTAATAGAAAATTATAATCTTTAAAATATTGTTGTTTAAGATCCAGGCAATCAAATCGTTTGGGCAGAGAGAATTTCAAAAAGTGTAATGGACTATTTTGAAATCGTACCAAGCAAATATCAAACAATAGTTCTTTTGTTTACTTTTTTACGGCATAAAATCTAGTGTCTAAAATATGCAGTTCATGCAGTCATTTCATCAATCACCTGATAAATTTCAAATCCACAATCCTCGCACGTGTATACAGCCACTTTCATCAATGGTTTGACATCCGAACAACGTGTCACAATACCAGAGATTCTTACAAGCTGACCAATGTTCGAAGCTTTCACCTCCCTAATTGTAAATGGTCGTCCTTTCGAAGATGCTTTAATATAAAGCTCACTGGAATACAATCACGATGTCATATTACGACCGTCGCATCACAAATAACAAACTTCTGCAATTACAACAATAAAATCGCTATATAAATTCAAAGAAAAGCACAAAACACGGAGGGAATCTCACTAGTAGCGCTTGATTTCAGGAGGCATCTTCTGAAGGGGGTCCGAACCGTCAACACCTTCCCCTCCTTCATCAGTTCTCTGAGTCATCAATATGTCATGATCATCATCCGTGAATGCCTCAGTAGACTCTGGCATGAGTTCGTCAACTGCATTGGAGAAAATTCCAATATACCTTCTAGTATTCTCGGTAACACGCCTAAGAAATTCTTCGTCTAAGTCCTTGTACTGAAATTCCCCAGAGAAAAAAAAATTAACAGAACCGTGGGTTTTGAATAAGAAGCACAATAGAGTAACAAGTATTACGTTAATTAAGTCCTCAAGGTCGATCTGAACTGCTTTAGTTTTGTGGTTTGCAACGTCTTGCTGAAACACGAAAAGCAATAAGATAAGAGATCAGAGTTAACATAGTTGTTATCGGAGAGAAATGAAAATTAGAGAAAAATAAAGAACCCACCAGGATATTAAGGTATTTAGCTTCGCCAGTGGCGTCTGCGAAATTGGAAAGGAAGTCCTTCGCCAGAGCTGGAGAAAGAACAATTGAATTAACCGAATCGGAAAAGAAATCAGTGAGAGTGGGTAAAGAAAGGGAGAGATTACAAACCCTAGATTGAAATAAACTTAACAGGGAAGAGGGAAAGAGGAAGAAGGAAGATAAAATTTAGGGTAATAACCCTAATCCAAAGACATAGATCGGAAGAAGAAAAAAGATTTACCTATGTCTGCATTGAAATCAAGATCCTTGGTGGTCATGGTGGTGAAGATTGGTGAACGATTGCTACAGAGGAAGAAAGATAAGAAGGCGGGAAAATATACCTAGGAAATGGTCTGAGAATTGGGCGCCAAAGTATATAAACAAGAAGGCAAGTTTTGGCGGGAAAAGGAACAGCCTTCGGAATATGCTGCGATGGGCTACACAGTAACGTTTATGTTCAAGTATTCGAGTCGTATAAGTGAAGTGTGTAATGTTCCGTAAAATATTATTATAAATTATATTTTTCTTAATTCTTGTTATTAATTTTATATTACAAACTAAAAAAATTAATACTATATTACAAAGTAAAAAATTGTTGGGTTGTCATGTTTTATATTAAAATAATGACAGGATAAAGAATAAATTATGTTTAAATATAAACTACATATAATTTTCTCAAATGTATACCTTTATTTTTCGTAAATTTATAATTTTAACTAAGTAATTTTTTGTTCACGTAGTGTCTTTTCTTAATATTATTAAAAAAGTATAAGATTTTAAAATTATAATCATTATTAATATATTTTATTTAGAAGAAATTAAATAGTGACTAATTAGTTTTTAATATTTTAATTAATAATCATGTATTTTAAATTTACATGTCAAAATCATTACATACGTACTCTAAGATAACATCACGAGCACAAAATTGTATATAATGCATATTTATTTGTATGTGTGTGTAAATTACTCCTTACAACATTATTACATATTATATCTAGACCTTGAATGTATTATACATGATAATATTAGAATCTTATACAGTATGTATGGGTATATATTTAAGGATGAATATAGTTAGAGTACATTAATATTATGTTATTATTTAATGATAAAGTCACGCGTAGATATTATTTACTTTTAATAATCTTTTGCAAAATTACTGTTATATCATTCATAATTAGTTAATGATGTAATTTGTTTATCAATGACCATAGATAAAAAATAAGGATGGGTAAACAAATTAGATCTGACAAACCCAAGTAGTTTCAACAATTTTCATTTTCATGCTATAGTTTATCAAGAAAAGATAAAGTGGTCAAATAAAACTAAGATTTATTTTTTATACTTAATTATATAAAAATAATCATTTACGTTTTCAATACAAAGTTATAATACTATTTAAATATTAAATTCATTTTATAAAAGACTGGTTAAATATTAAATTTATCAAAAAAAGAGTGTAGGGAAAAGCTGGTGTCCTGTTAATAAAACGTCTATGGAGAGATTAAATCGTGATGTTGTGCCAGTTTTGCCTGTATAAGTCTATCCAATATGGGGAGCTCCAAAGGAATTGGATCAAGGCATCGCTCTACAGCGGCAACAATCACCTGTTCACAAATACAGTGAAATAAAATAACATAAATAAATAATGAAATTAAAAGAAAGTAGTTGACCCATTATTTTCTCCAACCTCATCAAGCAAGAAGTCCATTGCAGCCTCATCTTCAACTATTTCTTTCAATGGAGTCCTCAAGAACTGAATATCCAATTGAATTTGCTGGAATCCACTCCGGTTAAAAGTCTGGAGCCTAGCATATTCTTGTAAACTTTTAAGGCACAATTTAACAATGGTCATAACCACTGATTCCTGCAGTTTGCAAGCACAGATTGATAAGAAGTTGTTTGCAACTAATTATTTAAATTTTGCATCACTAACATGATGGTTGTTCAATACCTGTGTATATTCTACTTTTGTGAAAATTTCAACCTTTTGCTTAAACAGCTTCGCTAGGTGCGTTTCCAAAAGCTGTTGGCTCCTTCCCTTCTGAATATTGGAGCGACTCAACTTTTCCTTCTCCTCCCGGAAAGAGTTGCTTCTAGATGAAGCGGAGCTTCCATTACTATCAGCTCTTCGGTGCTTCGTCAAATCTTGAGGCAAAATCTGCTTCACTTCATTACCCGTAATTTTGAGCTGTAACATCAAGATAAATCAAAATATAAGTATTAAACAGTCAGAAAAATTAAAAAAAAAAAAATCACTTTTCGAGTACAATCCTCAAACAATTCAAAACAACTTAAAAGACGAAAAAAAAAAAACATTGATTTGAAAGTACCCACCTCTTGTAGAAATAAATCAACGCACATATGAACTTCTCTCGGTTCCTTGTGCTGTGCAAACAAACAAAGCAAAGCAACAACTTCATTTTCAAATTATTTCAAAGATAAAATTGGTATTTTTATTTTTGAAACAAAAAGAAGAACATACGTACCTTAACCCAATTGGGTGTGGCGAACCTCTTCTTCAGGAGAAGTGCTATTCTCTGAGTTCTCATTTTTATGTACTAAAAAGAATAAAATAAAGAATCTGTAACGGCTACTGAACTTGTACATTGCTATTTTAATAGAGGAGACTCTACTAAGAGAAGGAAGAGGGATAAGGGTATAAATATTAAATGTACATACTGCAATAAAAATTATGGAGTTTAAAATATACCAGCTGCAAGAACTTTTCACCAGTTGCCCTAAATTTTTGAGAGATCACTCCAGGAACAAAGGACAGTACATGATCATAACCTCCAACACTTCCATGACAAAAGGAAGCTGCTAAATCCTGAATATATTACAGGAAATTTAACCAAATAATTATTCAATTTCAAGGAATTAAATATCAAATATGAGGCAATCAAGTGAAACCTTGCCTCGGTGATTTTTGGTATGGCAGTTTGTCCAATAAAAGCAGACAGTTGGGCCAACACTAGAGCAAGGCGAGGAAAGGCTTTGTCAACTTGAGCTCCCTCGGTTTGAGTACCTGAAGAAATGTTTCTTCCTAAAAACGAAAGGAACTGAACCTCAAGTTCCCTAAAAAAATCTTGATATCCTTGTTGAACCCAATCAATTATTAACTCTCTTAGTTTATCTACAATCTCTAAGTTGTCATCTAGAATTTTGTGGATATCCTGAAATAATCGAGAGAAAGATTAAACATAAACTAAACAACACAAAACACAACTGATGTGAGTTTTTTAACAACGATATTATGTGTTTATACATGCATAAAGATGATCTTGTTTCTACGTGTCTAGGTACACCAATGTGTTTACCAGCAAAACGTTTCTGCCTCCGTCGAAAACTGCTTTGATGCTAGCATCTAAGGCAACTTCCAATGAGTACTCCTCTGCTCCACCCCGTTTCAGCACTTTTAAGAGGTGATCTACCAAACAGAAGCTAACTCAGATAATGGCTATTACACAAACTGTTTGTTAACTATTTTTGTGGCCAAATAAAATCAGCCAATATATATTAAACTTCAAACTTTATAAGACTAGAATCCCTGGCAACATAGCATTGTCCGTTCTGTGCTTATGATCGTTAACACAAACAGTCTAAGGATTTTATGTCTCCTTTCTCCCATAGTGTGACAATGTAAACATTTCAACTTTTACGCTTAAAATCAGATGTTTCGTATGAACTAACCTGAGATGTCTTGCGTTAGATGAGAAAATGCACTTCTAATATACAGCTTGACAGCATCCTTGGTAGCCTGGAAATGTTTTGGATGAAATTCCTTTTTTGAACTGGAACTTTCATTGGGATTGTATTGTGAAGAGAAAAAGAGAATGCTGACTTGAAAAGCAAAATTTATTGATTAAAATCAAAGTGGAGCTAAAACATTGATAGATGACCTCAAGGGAATGATTAGAGAGAGAGATATCCTCTAAGACTTCAACCAATCGGAGCACGTCATTCCAGATAACTCCTGTTCCCAAGTGAAATTACACATTTGAAGACAACAAAATCAGATCCAAAAACTTTGTTTATATTAATGTTAGCTTTGGAAATATTTCTTGAGAACACAATTATAGCGTTTTAAAAGCATGATATCATAGAAGATATCTCTTTTAATTAATTTGATTTAGCAAATATCTATACAGCTGCAATAAATGGAGATCATGACGAAATTTTCCTTAAAGTCTAATGCTTTATGCAAGATATCATTGAGTATACACTCTGTTGCAATAAATCATCAAATAGAATAGAAAAAACGCATTGCATATGTTGAGTTAAACATGTTGAGATTATTGAGGTTCCTGCTGTACTGTACACACTTTGATGAAGATGTGAAGATTTTATTAATACAACCTTGTAAAAACATGTCTTGTCTTGAAGATTAAAGACTAAAGACTTAGATGTTTAGAGAATTTATCTTGTCTTGAAGATTGAAGAGTAAAGACGGGTTTAGAAAATGTATTTTCATTATAAGTAGTTGCATAGATCAGAGTATATCTTCGCTGGGTTTCACTTTGATGATTTTATCTGATAAATGAATTTATAAAGTCACTTGAAACTACTTTTGAGCTTAATTTGGTAATAAGAAAATTTTAATTGATTAAAGAGATGATTTTAATATATTAAAATGTTCTTATCTATTTGATATAAAACATTTTAATTGATTAAATATTCATTTTGATTTATTAAAATTACTTAGAATCATGATCTGTTCTGAGGAGAAGTTTTTAATATATTAAAACTACTTTTTAGTAGATTAAACTTTTTTGTGCTTTCAAAAGGTTTAGACTAGTCTGTTTTAATTTGTTAAAACATAGTTTTAATGCATTAATTTCACTAGTAAGTGAAATTAACATATAATGAACCGTTTGAATCTATTAACTCTCTTACTCTGACTTATTATGATACAACTTTTGAGCAATTTTTTCTTAAATTCTTTGCAATCTTGAGAGAGAGAGAGAGAGAGAGAGAGAGAGAGTAATTTAGGGGCAGAAACGAGTTTAAATTAATCATTTTGAAAAAGTAAACTGAGTTCTTCTCACCAGAAACTATGTTGCTATGCACTGGTTTCTGTAATCAAGCAATATTGTTCCTTGTTTTTTGTTTATTGTATGTGTTTTTAGTTGTTTCTGAATAAATTTTTCACTGACAGCTCAGTAACATGGTGTTATTGGTGTCAAGAATAGATTTTGTAGGGTGCAAGAGTGGTGTTCTTGAGTGTGTTCTTGTGTATTAAGTGTTATAAACTTTTTGTTCAATGGAAACCTAGCTAATGTGGCTAGGCAAACTAAATGTAGCTCTGTGAAGAGTGAATTAGTATAAAAAAGTGTGTATGCAATTTTTCTCCTCTACTCAATTTAATTTTGTTTAGTGAACTATCTTATTTCTTCCTGTTTCTGCATTTTAATTGAATCAATCAGTTTTGTGTAACTTTTGTTCACGCATACAATAGCATAACTTGATATTTCTAGTTTGGTGATTAAGCAGCATTAATCTCTGATTTCAAATATCTGGAAAATGATAATCTTAAATCCTCTGGTCAAATTTAGTTTATAAACCTTTTCATTCTAAAATTAAAAGATTTTTAAAATTATGAAGGGAGTTCAATTCATCCCTTTTAAACTTGGCTATCTTTTTTAACAAAACAACTATCATTACACAAAATCAGTCCTACAGGAATCATAATAATTTTTGTATGATGGTTATAAAAAAATTAATAGGAATCGAAAAATGAAAACAAGTTTGTTCAGTTAATGTAAGAAACTACATTAACATATCAATGAGTGACGTAGTAACATAATCACACTACTTACTAAGAACACCAAGTAGATCTTCCGAACAAATCCGTGTCATTACATACGCGTCTATAGTTAGAAAGTACCTGAATAACAATTAAAATGTTAATTTGCATATAATGAAAATTTTATGTAATGTATTAAATTCGACAGTACTTTGCATTGTAACATAAAGATCCTAACTTGGTCAGTAGGTCTTGAGCAAGTTTAACTAATTGTTTTTCTGAATCTGGAAATATTACACGAAATGCGCGAATGGCCTCCACGAACTCGTTAATGGCTGCCTGTGTTAGGAAATAGGGACAGAACCGTACGCTGAATTCATCAGTCATCTAACCATAACTACCAAAGAAGATAATAATAGCATGAAGCAACACCCCTCCTTCACCCGATAATTATTTTTTAACAGACAGATTACAATGACTAAACCTTTGTCTCACTTAATTGCAGGATGGGTGACTCTATGAATTTAGTAAAATTCATCTTATAATAAAAATTACTCTCTACTCCCTTTCAAAATATTTGTCGCTTCAAAAGTTTTAGTTTGTTTTTACTACAAAACCAATAACTTGTTAGTTACTTTTTTGAAGTTTATCATTGTCATTTGGTATCTCAATTAATTGGAATAAGAGAGCAGTAATGGAATTAATACCAGGGTAATACAGTTCAAAGCATTGACCTTTATTTTTATCTTGAAATTGAGAATATTTACTGACATTCTTAAGCAATGTGCGAAGACTAAAATTATAAAAGAATTATTTTCAAACGAAGTTACTAATTCATTATGGCCTAATTTCTTAACAAGTAATTTGACAGCATCAATCCTGGATATTATGTCCTCTACTTAATCATTTTTAGCGACTGATATCCTTTTTCTGCACATGAATCAGCTATATTCCCAAATATTGTGACGAATTATATATTCTACAAGAATTTATTACCCAACATGACTATCTCATATCCCTGTGTCGCTTCACCAAACCATCTATATCTTACCATAGACGCTTTTCTAAAACACATAATCTTAATGTCGTTTGTGTGTTGTCACACCAAGGGGACGGATGACCTAAACAATGACCATTTAATAAGAGCTACATACAAGAGCCGCACACAACGTAGCATTTGAACAAAATCTTAACCGAACAAAGATAATAATAGTATAGCAGATAAAAACATGTATAAGATTTTGAAGAAAAGTGCATTAGACAAAGGATAATACTCTGAACTGCTTACCTCGTGAGCAGAGGGATACTCATTCTTCGTTACTTCAGGGGTAAACTGCACGTCTGTAAGCGAAAGCTCCAACTTCTCTAGTAGCTTTGTCTTCAAATAGTCCACCTGTTAATAAACTGAACTTATCATTCTATGGCCTGAATTAGTAACACATAGGATAACACTAACGAGGTTATTTCTCTCCAGAGAATGGGACAGCAGTATTAGAGAAAACGAGACATGTTCGGTCCCTGCAACTCTCACAAAATGGAAGAAAAAATGGATTTTTACACAAGAATATAATTTTCCCGTTTATTGCAAGTATTGAAAAATAAACAAAACCTCAACAGATAACACGGTACAAAATGTTTTAAGGAAAAGAGAATAGTACAGACAGGAAAATTCAACTGTTTCAAGAGAACTGCAGCCTCGGCTCTCACTTGCATTGATTCAGAATCAGAAAATACTTTTCCCTGGTTAGAGAAAAAAATGTCAAATTATGAAGTAAAACTTCTCAAAACATAATAACCATCAGTTGTTTATTCTATTAAGCATACTATTAGAGACTTTGAGTTCACTGCACTCCTTAGCTCTTAGATCATGTTTAGAAGATTGGTTTAAATAGGAAGGATAAAACAAGCTAATCTAATATAATCTAATCTAACCCAATGTTATCATGAGTTTCTTATTCAAATTCTATCTAACAATGGGCATGTACCAAGCTGAAGATAAAATGTATAAAAATGTAAAAGAACTATACCTGCAAATTTTTTACTATGATAGCCATTGCTTCTTCAGATGCTCGCTTACAATCTTGGAATGATGAATCTCCATAGGCCTAGTAAAGAGGGAAAAAGGAAAAGAAAGATATCTCATCTGAGGCCTATCTTTTACATTATATGAAAATAATCTGTCCGAGTGTGTGAGGTAAAGGTGTATAAAACCGTAGAAGCAGCCAAACAGGTTGAATCATTAATAATATCAGCCAAACAGGACCTTAAAAATTGGCATTGCACCGATGTAGAACCTGACTGCATCTGCATAGGCCTCAGCCTTGATGCACTTGCCTAATCTATCAGGTAGGTCATATATGAACTGCTCATCCACAACGAAGAAAATTGTGTAAAACATAACCTTCGCGAATAAGGAAAAAGTATATGAATTCCATCAAAAACTTTGCGAGGCAGAGTCATAACTTTGATACCTGAATTTTACGAAGAAGATTGCACGTCCGATGCATTTTCTCTATATGCTCCCTATTTTCGCACAGAGAAGTGTTAACGCTGACACTCCTTGATTGTACAGACATTATCTGCACCGGGAAAAAAACGTGGAATACTCATGAATTCTTGTACATCTTTTTTTTTCTTGACAGCAAGAAAGTTCGAGGAGTGAAAAGTGAAAACAATAAATCTCAAAACGGATTAAGGATATGTTTGAATATAATTTAGAAACTCAAAAACTCTTTTAGTTTCATATTCGATCAATCAATCTATTAATAAATTTGTAAATGCTTACCTTCTCAAGAAGCTGTTCCATATTTTCCTCCATCCCTAAAATATTACTCTGCATCCTGTTTGACAAGAAAACTACTCTGGTCTTCTTTTCTCCAAAGTAAATCGTACGTTAAAAAAAAATCACACGCACACATATATATAGCAAGACGAACGTTATAAGATAGAACAAATTTTCACAATACAGTGTAACAAAGACTCTACCTCTTTATAGTATCTGTTGCGCAGATAAACTTATTATAATTCTCGTAGACGAGCATTTGCAAGTCAGTATCTAGATTCTTTATTTCAGCTACCATTTCAACGTGCTTCTGGAGTAGACCTTCCAAATTGCACTTTCGCGCCTTCAAAGCGATTGTTTAAATGTCAACAGATCACAGTCGCATTCATCAGCGTAAACGAGAGTATAATGCCATTCAATCTCGAAAAATAGAAAAGAATAACTACATGTACCATGATTTTCATGTACTGATCAGGTTGGAAGGAAGAGGAATTGATGTCATCTGGTGGAATGTGTTTGGAAAAAGGATTGTTGGAGGACCCTGAAGGGATTGGAGAGTAGAAACTGGCAAGCAGATCTCTCGTTCTTCTTGCTTTCTCGTCCAATAGTGTCTCGTCGATATCCATGGCTTCTTTTTTGTGCCTTGTTGGTAGAATCGGAGTGAGACGGTGAACGCTTCTCCTTCAATCTTCGAATTAATAAGGGAACGACGAATGAAACGTTGTCGTCTTTATCGGAATAGCTGTTCCTTGCATAATTTGCATCCAATGCATGCTGTAGAGACTTTTTCAGTTATGGTTCTGTAACATTATTCACTGCGCCCTCTCCAAACGTCGAGAATTTCAGATTCCCATATGCTGTAGTAATGGATCTTTTTTCCTTGTTTTTTTTTTATATATATATAAACATGATAAAAATATGATTTAAAATTAGAGGATTAAAAATATTGGGCAAGTAAATATTTTGCCTATAATTCCTGGCATGACTTCTAGTCCGATCAATTTGTCTGTCCGTCATACATTTATTTATACGTAATTAAAAGCTCTTAAAAAAAATCTCTAATGTAAAATAATGGTGAATATTTTTTAGGTGTTTTAAAAAAAAAATACAAGCAAGTTTAAGTTTGTTTACGAATAAGAATCAATTAAAAATACGTGATAGTCTATTCAAAACATCCTTTTCATTTTATTTAAATTTTAAATTCTGTACAACTTATTATTTTGAAAAGGTTAAGCAAATATGACAAAAACTAACTGAGGAATGTCTTTTAAATGAGACTTTAAAAAAATTGTAATAAAACAACTATTATTTATTAGGTGAAGTAAAAAGCAGTAAGCAAACGTTTTTTACCATAAACCTAAAAGAATCACACATCTATACAGGGAAAATTATTAATCACTAAATAAATTAAAATATCCCTTACGTTGTGGTCGGATGGAACATTTTAACAATGCTTAGAAATTGAAATGTTTTGTATTTGAATTGCTTGTAATTAAATTTCATTCATTTTTTAAATAATTTGTTTGGATAAGGAAATTAAAATACCTTACATTTCAATTTCTTGTTTGAAAAAAAAAAATTGAATTTATTGTGAGATAAAATTTAATTTTAACAATATTTATTTTACGCTTAATTATGCTTTCAGTACATGATAAATTTGAAAACATGCTTGACAACCCAGATGGGTCGGGCAGACCCAACTACGCAACCGAATTGGTTAGACCTGATGACCCACCCGAGCTGGACCGACTGGGAAGCCCAAACAGGCTGGGTGGCCCGATGATCTAAAGGCCTGACGGCCCATACTACACGATTGTGCCGTCAAGTTCGTCAATATGGCCCGGTCCAACCTGTCTAGGTCATTGGCCTAATGCTCTAGACGGGTCCAACGACCCGAACGAGCCCGACGATCAAGACGGGCCCAACGATTTGGACAGACCGAAGACCTGGACGGGCCCGATGACCTGGATGAGCCCGACAATCCGGACGGGGCCGAATACCTGGATGGGTCCGAATACCCGGATGAGTCCAAATACTCGGACGGGTTTGACGACCCGAACGAGCCCGAAGACCCGAACGAGTCCAACGACTAGGATAGACCCGAGAAATCGGATGGGCCCGACGAATTGCACACGTCTAACGACCCGGACAGGCCCGACAACTCGTACGGGCCATTTCAAACCGTCAGGCCGGTCCGGATAGTCAGGCACGTACGAGTCGTCGGGCCCGTCTGGATCGTCGGGATCGTTCGTGTCATCGGGCCCGTCTAGGTCATCGTTCATGTCCGATTATCGGGCTCGTCTGGGTCGTCAGGCCTATCTGAGTCGTCGGGCCTGTCTAGGTCGTCGCGCCCTTCCAGGTTGTCGCGCCCGTCTGGGTCGTCAGGCCTGTCCGGGTCGTCGGGCTCGTCCGGGTTGTCGGGCCTGTCCGCATCGTCCCGCACTTCCAGATCATCGGGCATGTCTGAGTCGTCGGGCTCGTTTGGGTCGTCGGGCCCGTCCAGGTCGTCGGGCTCGTCCGGGTTGTCTGGCTCGTCTAGGTCGTTAGGCATGTCTGGGTCATCGGGCCTGTCTGGATCGTCAGGCCCGTTTGGGTCGTCATACTTGTTTGGGTCATCGGACCCGTTTGGGTCAACGGGCACGTCCGGGTCGTCGGGCTTGTCCGGGTCGTCGGGCCCGTTCGGGTCGTCAGGCACGTTCGGATCGTCGGGCCCGTTTGGGTCATCAGGCACGTTCGGGTTGTCGGGCCCGTCCGGGTCGTCGGGCATGTCTGCATCGTCGTGCCCATCTAGATCGTCTAGAATGTAAGGTTGAGTGAGAAGAATTTCAAATTTCACCTATTTTGAGGGTATTTGAATTTCTACTAATTTAGCTAATTGAAATCTTTCAAAAAAATGCTTATATTTGAAATGCTTTTTAATTTCTCTATCCAAACAAAGCATTTCATTACATAGAAATCTAAATTCTTCAAAAAAATGAATTGCTTCATTAAAATAGTCTATCCAAACACACTCTTAAGATTGATGTTGAAATATACGAACAAAGATTAAAGAAGAAAACGTTCATCTGAACCAATTTACAAATTCATGTGTATGGATATAAATTTATTTAGATATAAAAAACATAACAATATATATAGACCTAGAATTAATATATAGGTGGGGTTTGCGAATGTACGTGTTTAAAAAACTTAAAATAGAGAATGGTGTTATATTAATAATTCTTTTAAAAATATAAAAAATAAGTTAAAGCATAAAAGAAGGACAAAAATAATTCGAGTGTTCTTTAAAACCTCTTTTCTATTTTCACATGTCAACAAATGGTATACATGTGACAACATCATATAAATAAATATTTATTATGAGAATTATATTTATTTATTAATAAAGTTTAAGGTAAAAATAATTTAAAATTTGAAATAATAACAAAATTAAATTTTATATAAAAAATTTAAAATTTAAAAACATATTATAATTTATTGTAATAGCATGATTTGATTGTATGCGAAGATTAAAATATTTATACAAAAAAATTATTATATTTTAAATCCATTTATTGCAAACTTTTCCGCAAACCTTAGTCCCATAATTTATGTAAGAGTAATACTTCACTTCAAATGACTTATCTAATACGAAATTATTATGGAAAGTCAAAATGGTAATGCTTTTTACATATAAATGCTTTTACATATATTATATATGTATCCCTACAAACAATAATCATCCAATGCAACTGTACTTTTGATTAGCTGTTTCATACCATTATTGAAACATATACTATATAGTAAACAAAATAATTAATGAATTAGTTAACAAAATAATTAATGAATTAGTTATTAAAATAATTAATGAATTAGTTATTGATTTTCAATTCAAGTTGTTGATATCATCCACGACATAAATCAATGTGACACAAATTATTAAAGGCTGAAAAAAAATTCAACCTCTTCCTCCAAATTCACAACAAAGAATTACAAGATAACATTACATTATTTGTTGAGTTAAATATATTTTTAACCATTTATTTTAAACGCAAAATTAGAATAAATATTTGTCTGAAATTTTGATATATCTTGATCTTAAATTTAAAATATAATTCTTTTAGTCAAATAATAGTAATTATTTTTTACATGTAAAATGCATCTCTCATTTAAATTATTTATATCATTCAACATATTATTGTTCAAATACACGTTTGGAAATATGTTTGACACATCAATAAGATTAAACATAATTATATTAAAATCATTATATTCATTTATTTTTAAAATTTGAAAAACTTTGATACAAAGATATATCAATTTGATAAATTAAAAAAATATAAAGACATATTTAACCTTAAAATAAATTTACAAGTCTAAAGCCAATTTATAATTATATTTTTTAATTCCAATCATATGTCTCATCTTTGTCCTTGTTTAGTTTTTTTTATCAAATAGTATAATTTTTTTCTCAAAATTATATATCTAGACATATTTTAAAAATATTACCAAAATAATGAAACATGTCAAGTTAGGTTCAAAGAACAAAATTTAAAACAATAATTCCGTATTCAAAAGATGAGACTTATACTTTTATACAAACTTAATTTGTTATTTTTTTTATGTGAAAATGTGACTTATTTTAAAATTTTTAGATAATTTTGTTTTTAAATATTTACAAATTTTATTTTTTTAACAAATAAATATATGTATTTTTAGTTTTAATTTCTTAATAAAATTAAAGAAAAAATTAGGTTATTATTGTTATATGAATTTAACAATAATAACCTAATTAATTTAATTTTTTATTAAAATGAGACTTAATCAAGAAAAAAAAATACTTAAACTATTTTAATCAGAATGAAAAGACCAATGTAACCTTTTTATTATTATTTATTTTACATTTAATTAGTTTTATCTTATTTTTCTTCATTTTCTGAAAAAATGGAAAATATGGCAAAAAATTGGTTCCGTTCAACTGAATTTCGATCTGTTTTTCAGGTACCAAGGTGCAAGGTCAGAATTCATCTTTCCCGATGACGAATTTCGACTATAAGGTCTATTTGAATAATATGATTTGTAGGTATATTTTAATAATTTTAAAAAGAAGAAGTTAACGTTAAAAAAGGTTTCCAATATTATAGTATTTTTTAAGAAATTATTGATTTTCGATAAAGTAACGTAGAAATATATATATCAAAGTTTTTGTTTCTTTAGTGAAAGTTGAATTAATACTCACTATTTTTTTTAATTTTAAAATTAGAAATTTCTATTTTAAAAAGAAAAGAATCATACAAAAAAGAGAGACTGAAATTGCATTTTAATATTAATTTAACGGTTTAAAAAATTAAAACAGTGTTTTCCAGTAATAAAATTTTAATATACATACTTTAAATTGAAAGTATTACTTATAATACTTGTAAAATTATGAAATTTGGTTTTATTTGTTGTAAATATTCTTTTGATGCTGTAAAAATTTTAAATTTAACTATATAAAAATAAAAATTATCCCTTGCATAGAACAAATTAAAATCCTCTAACTGATTATAAAATAATTTAACTACTAAAGACATAATAACTAAGGTAACTTAATTTTATTTAGTTATTGTTATTACCGTCTACCCGTATTTCAACTATCTACCGCAACAAAAAGAAGAGGTAAAAGTTGCACAGGATTTTACGGTGGAACAACTGTCGTCATTGCATGCGCAAGCAATGAGGCTCCTCTCAGGCACCCGGAAATTGGCATTCATTGAAATTTTCCTTTTCTAATAATTAAACACTGCCGACCCTTCGCTCTTTTTTCTATAAAAACTAACCTCACCTTCAATTATCACCTTCTTTATCATAACCCTTTTCACACATTTTTCTTCTGTCCCCCATTTCTCTTTCGCCAACAACCTCTCATTCGCCGGTTTCCCCCATTTGTTTCATTTTGTCTTATCTCGTTTCAGAAATTCAATTAGTCCCTCCGGAGCAGATCTGTCTCAGATCTAGGGTTTTCTTGCCCCAAATCAGGACTCGCTTGAGTTTCAATTGTGTTATGAGAGTATAGGCCTTCTGCAAAACACACCAATGTTTTCCGAATTTTTATGACACACGCTATGCGTCGAATTCGTCTGCTGCACTCGTTCTCCGTTGTGTTTCTGTACTGGTTCTATGTTTTCTCATGAACTCTCTCTCAAATCCGTGATTAATTAGATCCGTCTCCGTTGTTAATTACTGTTCTATTATTCCAACAATTAATTAGATCTGTAATTCCTATTTCCGTCAGCTTTCATTTTTATTTTTTTTTAATTTTGTTCTGTCATCAAATCAAATCCCATCTCCTTGTCGGAAATGGCATCGATTCAACGTTCGGCGACGAGCTCTGGATCTGAAGCAGGAGATCCGCAAATCGACGAGAGAAAGCGGAAGAGGATGCTGTCGAACCGCGAATCCGCGCGGCGATCGCGGATGAGGAAGCAGAAACAGCTGGAGGATTTGACCGATGAGGTTAGCAAATTGCAAGGCGCGAACAAGAAGCTTGTCGAGAACATAAAGACCAAGGAAGAAGCGTGCGCTGAGACCGAAGCCGCAAACAGCATTCTGAGGGCTCAGACCCTGGAACTGACCGAACGATTGCGCTTCTTGAACTCTATCCTTGAAATCGCTGAAGAGGTCGGAGGTCTATCCGTTGAGATTCCCGATATTCCAGATCCTCTCCTCAAGCCGTGGCAAATTCCTCATCCGACGCAACCGATTATGGCCACGGCAAATATGTTTCTGCGTTGATCCATTTCATCCCCGTGGATTTTATGTTTATTAGTTTAATTAATTAATTAGGGTTATTAGCGTCGTAATATTTGTCATGTGCATTATTAGTGCCTGTATTAGTGTTATGTGATGTTATGTGTTGTGTCGTTTTGCGTCAAAATCGTGTGGTCCAGTATGCATTGGATTCCTGAGATGAACGTGAGGTACAGGGTGTGTAGATGGTTAGCAGCGGCAGTGTCCCTTGTCCCTTTGCGCGACTTGTAATCATTTTTAATGGTGGCTGTTTTATTTCATGATTAAAATGTTATCGCTTTATCCTCAGCATTAGCGGAAAGTCGCTTGTTATTATCTAATAAAGAATTATAATGCATGATAAGTACGGATTCTTAAAAGAATGTAGAAATTTGTAATAATTATTTTAAAAAAATATTTTTAAGATAGTTTTCAACCAACTGTTATTGAAAAATTTGTGTTCACGATTGTTTAAAATTAAACTCAGGATAGAATTCATTCACACTAGCCTTAAAAGATCTTTGAATAAAATATAATTTCTTTTATCTTAATTTAATTTATATCAATTTTTAAAAAAATATGATTTAGATATAAAGTAATTTAATTTTACAAAAATATTTGTAACTGTTTCTGTGTAGAATTTTCTCCTTTAGACGGTCTCCTTGCTTATTTATATGCTTTTATAATGAAGTTAGTGGCGCAAAAATTATTTATTTCTAAATTTGGAACAACTATATCCATGTTACTGAGCAGTCGTTATTAAATTGCTCACTTCAGAACAGGTGTATGCCCTTTTTCAATTTTTGGATAATTTACTTATATTTATATATTTTTCTCCTTTGATTTAACGCTGCCCATTTGGATAAATGTCCGCCACAACAATTTCATGTCATCTCAATGCATTATGTGACAACTTATCCAAAACACGATGGGACAATGAATAAAATGGATGAGATTAGACTTGGGGTTAATCTTGATTGTGGTTAGTACTTTATAAACTTATGGACTTTATACGTACACGTTAAGTAATATGATGAAGTTGAAGGGAAAATAACTTTAAAAACATTTCAAACTTTGAATTTTCCAATACATACAATCGACTTTCTAGTTCTTGTATTGCTACTAAGACATCTCTCAAGTTTCCTTTATCAAGATTTGTTGAATGGTATGTTATCCATCTCTTGAATTTCTATAGCTTTTTATTCTGACAGCTTTTATTGTAGTTTTCATGTTTACTATTTTTGTAATTAGTGCAAATGTTTTAATTCTTTTTCTCTCTGTCATATTTTTAGAAAGAATTTGTGTTAGTAGGAATACAACTCGTAACGGTGCATCATTTTCTAAAATTTTAATATATTATCGTTAAATTAAATAAAATTGAATATTATTCCTTTTTAGAATTTTTTTGTTATATTTTAAAAGGTTAAGTATAATTTTAGTCCATGAATTTTGACAAAACATTAAAATTTGATCATGTTTAAAATTTTGATATATTTTGGTCATAAATTTAAAAAATGAACGAACGTAGTCATCTTAACCCAAAATTATGTTAACTTTTTTTGACGTGTCGAACGTAGTCATTTTAACCCAATTATGTTAACTTTTTTTGACGTGTCGAACGTGTTTCATATTAGTATTGGAGTTATTTACACCATTTGACACATTCATGGTTCCATATATTATCTCTTATATCTTATATTTTATATGTTATATCTATCTTATCTATTATCTTTTATCTTTTATCTATTATATTATTTAGTATCTCTTATCTCATACCTGTCAACACCCAATTTCGTCCGGGTGAATAAAAAAGAAATAAAAAATAATTTTTAGTTAATTGTAAATAAAAAATGGTTAAATAAAATATTCTTCAAAGATTTTCAAATTTTAATTTTAGCAAAAAAAAGACAAAAAAGAGAGAGACAAAACAAAGAAAAAAAAATAAGGAAGAGCCAAATTTGTTTTTAATTATCACACTCTTTCTCATGAGTCCAATAACACAAGATATTTTCACACATATTCTTTTGATTTTTCCACCCTTTGTTCATGAAATAATGATATGACTCTAATAATTAAAAACAATGTCTCTTCTAACGATTACAATCAATATTACTGATTATGATTGATATTGTATCTTTTCGTGAGTCTAATAACCCAAGATATTTTCATCTATATTCTTTGATTTTCTACCCTTTGTTCATGAAATAGTGATATGATTCTAATAATTTGAAGCAACATCTCTTCTAACAATTAGAATCAATATTACTGATGATGATTGATATTGTGCCATGATTTGTTGTGATTTGATTATGGTAATGTATTGTTATACATTGGTATTATAATGCAATGTGTGGATATAAATACACAGTTTGTAATATGAAAAGGAATAAAAAATAATAATCTCAACGCTTCTGCAATTTTTTCACATTCCCACTCACACATACACACGTCCTTTTTATCCCTCTTTTGAAATAATAAAAAAAAACATATTAAAGGAGGTAGTAAAAAAGAAAAAAAAAAGAGAGAGAGGAGAAGAGGTAATTGTAATGTAAATTAAAAGAAAGTGAGATTGATACAAAAGAAGAAGAATTCAAGAGTTTGCAAGGTACTCGCTTTTATTTATTTATTTATTTATTTATTAAATTCACAAATTTTATTATATTTTGTTTTAATATTATACATGCGTTTTTTTCCACTTTTTTACGCATAATTTTCGCATTTAATGTTGAGGACATTATTTTCTATTATTCACAAATATTTTACTCTAAAAATCATCAAAAAAAATATTATTTCTTTTAGAGTTGGTCTGAGCATCGCATGACACTCATTTTTAATATATATATATATATATATATATATATATAACAAAAAAAAATTGTTTATTTTTTATGTCTTTCCGGTCGTTCGCGTCGCATGACACTTATTTTTAAATAATTAAAAATATTAAAAATGTATAAAAAAGTTTTCAAAATTAAAAAAAAAATGAAAAACCAAATATTTATTCAAATAGTTTTTTCATAATGAACTATGTAACATTGATTCTCCATTATAAATGGATATACTACGTAGGAGTGAGGATTAATAAAAAATATTTTTGTTTCTTTTCTACATTCTTTTATTGTTGTTTTTTTTAATAAACATTTCGAAAAAACCCACATCCTTGTGGATTGTTAATACCTTCCCCAAGGGTAACCAACTCTCAGACCCAAAATCTAGGTTTTTGCAAACTCTATCTTATCTTTTTGATTTTTTCATACTTTATCAGAATAAACTATGATGATGACTCCAAATTCAGTTTTTAAAAATTTTATTTTTAATTGGTCATCCCGTCGTGATTTCGATTGCAACAATATCTTTTATTTCTTATCTCTTCTTATCTCTTGTGTCTTAACTCTTCTCTCTTATTAGTTACCAATTATCACTTATCACATATCACTTATCATTTATCACTTATCACTTATCATTTATCACTTATCACATATTACCTATAACTTATCACTTATCACTTATCCCTTATCCCTTGTCCCTTATCCCTTATCATTTATCCATTACCTCTTATCACTTATCCTTTATCGCTTATCGTTTATCCTTTATCGCTTATCGTTTATCCCTTATCGCTTATCGCTTATCACTTATCCTTTATCACTTATCAGTTAGCAGTAATCACTTATCATTTATCACTTATTACTTATCACTTGTCATTTATCATTATCACTTACCTCTTATCGCTTATCTCTTATCAATTGTCACTTATTTCTTATCGTGTATCGCTTATCACTTATCCTTTGTCATTTATTTCTTATCTCTTATCTCTTATCTATTTTCTCATATCACTTAACCTTGTCGGGTGCCTTGAAACCAAAATAATATTTATGATCTTTCTTATCTCCTATCTTTTATTTTGTATCTATTATCTCATATCTCGTATATCTTATATCTCATGTCTTATCTCTTATGTTTTATGTTTTATCTGTTATTTGTTATTTATGGTCTCTTATGTCTTATCTCTCATCTCTCATCTCTTATATATTATATCTTATCTCTTGTATTTTATCTCTTGTCTCATATCTCTTATCTCATATATCATATCTCTTATCTTTCAACATACTCAATTTTATTCAGGTGAATAAAAAAGGTTAAAATACCTTTTTGGTTCCAATTTTCGTCAAGTTTTTTCAAATAAGTCCTAATTTTGGTTTTGTGTTCAAATAGGTCATAATTTTCGTCAATTTTGTTCAATTAGGTCCTTTTTTGCTAACACCGTTTAAATCATTAATGACCATGAACAGTGACTGCCACATGTCACTTTGTGTTTTTTTTTAAAGTTTTTTTAATTTTTTTTAAATGTACATGTGTCAACCCAGAAGCGTGCCACGTGTCATTTTGTGGTTTTTTTGAATTTTTTTGATTTGATTTTGATTTTTTTTGATTTTTTTTTTAAATGTCCACGTGTCAACCCAGTAGTGTGCCACATGTGAATTTTAATATAAAAATTAAATTTGGTTTTAATTTGGAGAGGGACCAAATTGGTTAATGTTAACAAAAATTGGGACCTAATTGAACAAAAATAACAAATATAGGAACCAAATTGAATT
>Ga0099822_1000324_pt1 | contig 41060 bp, 30 predicted proteins | sample CowpeawhiteBW_FD_76839 | JGI IMG/M metagenome (GOLD analysis project Ga0099822, IMG submission 76839) | Root nodule microbial communities of legume samples collected from California USA - Cow pea white BW | ecosystem: Host-associated > Plants > Roots > Nodule | place: USA: California | collected... | reverse complement strand
TTTTTTTTTTTTTTTTTTTTTATTTATATATATATATATATATATATATATATATATATATATATATATATATATATATATATTAATCTTAATTATAAGGAAAAATTAATAATTTTAACATTTAATCTATTAGAACTTTTCTTTATCTATCAGTCAAATTATTTTTAATTTTTTACAATTTTCACTTCCAAATCCACTAACTTTTGCTTGATTGTCAAGGTACCTGTAATGTTCCATTTAATTAATAAGCGTAATTAAAAGAAATGCCACACACAAATAGTACAACAGCTTAGTCCTGGGGTCCTTAACGTAATCCCTAGAAAGCTAGGTACACCACGATGCCAACAGAAAACCAGTTGAAAAGTCTAACAAATGAAGGTAGAGTAATAAAGCATAACGCAATACATGGGTCATAGCCCTAAAGGAAAGCCCAATAAGAACTAAAGTCCAGTCCATGCAGACTATGCAGCGGAACCATCACCTCCCTATTGCCCATGGGTGTTCCTCGCATTTGCTCACATCAATCAGTTGATGATCATCGCAAAAGAGAGTACCACACAGCAGAACGCATAACAATAAAAGTAGGGTAAGCTAGAGCACAAAAGACTTCATCCATACAATCAAATATATTTTCACAATCTCATATACACATATCAATCAAGCATGTTATGACTTCTCAGACAATACACTAAGACACGACTCAACTCATCCGGATACATATAACCTGGTCGGATTTAGCGGATGCTTGCGCTTGTGGTGGATACCTCTGCTCACCCCCGAGCTATGTGTTACAAGTGTTACAATGAATCAATTTCTCTCACACACATGGTTAGCCCTTATTGAATTTCAGACCTCCTGCTACTCTCACCACAGGAGTCAGTCCGCTCTAGGTGAGACTAACTGACTCCTTAGAGTGTCAGGATGCAACCTTACCTTGAATCCTTACCAAGTTATACAAATGGGACACCATCATGGACACCCACTGACAAGGGCCATGGAATTACGTCCCGACCACTGAAGCACGACCCTGAAGTCTCACCTAGAGACTCCAAGGGATTACGTACTGACCACTTACCAATATATATAAACAACCAAGAAATACACACATACATCATGCATAGAAACTTCATACTAATACCCATAACCAACTCTCATTTTTCACATGTCGAACCAGTACCAACTCGTTGTTACCAACCATGGGAAAATTGTCTCCCCTCATACCAATATTATGCCACTGAATTACCAACCATCAATGTTCATCGTTGTTCATGCTAGATTTATGACCACATATATATCCAACCCCTCATGTATAATTCACATAAGATCATGCTAAACTCACCATTCACTACATGTAAGCCTCCCCTCATCATATATACTCATTCCCATTATGCCATCATACAGTAATCCAATTAATTACATGCCAAACATCCAAGAACAGAAAAGAAATGCCAAACTAGACCGCACTCTCGCCTAGCCCCTCGCTCAGGCAGAGGAGTCTTGCCCACTAGGCGAGGGCTCGAAATCCTGGAACAGTGGCCTCTGCACTGTCTCGCTTAGGCAAGACCCTCCTCGCCTGGGCGAGATGCTCGGTCACTCAAATTGAGTTGGTCGCCTGAGCGACCCCTGCACGAGAAAACCTGGGCGAGCCCTTGCTCATCTCGCCTGGGCGAGGCAAGCTAGCTTGGGCGAGATTATCAGTCCTCACCCATTGTTCACTCGCATAACAGACCCAAACCAAGCCAAACAATGCAACAATACATTTCACCCACTTAGAGTAGTATACAGATCATTAAATCGCACGAAAAATACATAAGCAAACATGGATGTTAACGATTTCATGAAAACCCTAACTTCTCGTACTTGGAAAGGGGTTACACGAGGCTTCGACACTGAACCATGGAGCACAACAGCTCGAGAGATAGACTTGGAAACTGGAGGAACAATGGGACAATAGAAGAACAGAGTCATTATGGAACCCTAAATGGAGGAATACGAAAAAGGAGCTTTAGGGAGTAAAGATATGAGATTGAGAATCACTTACATGGAGCAGAAAACAATATTGAGCTTTGAGCGGACTTGTTCGAGGCGAGAAGCAAACTCTAGCCGAGCTCTATTGGCATAGTTGAGAGAGACGACTATAAATCTATGAATGAGTGAGAGTGAGTGTGTTAAGGCAGATTAGGGTTTGGTTTTATCCTCTGGGCCAGCCTTTAGGCCCATTACATTAGGGCAACATTTTTTATTTAAGGCAAAAAAGGAAAACAAATATATTGGGCCTTACATTCTCCCTAACAAGAAAAATTTTCGACCTCGAAAATGAAGACTCACCAAGTGAACAGATGTGGATGTGATTTTCTCATGTCCTCTTCTAACTCCCAAGTAGAGTCGTTTGTCCTCCGATCCCAGATGACTTTGACAAGGTTGACTGTTTTTCCTCGGCCTTCCTCCACTTTGCTATCCTCTAAAGCGATGGGTGGCACTTCCACAGTAAGATCCTCTCTGATTTGTATATCCTCAGCTGTGATACATGAAATACCGGATGAAGATTCGCCAATTGAGGGGGCAAAGCTATCTCGTAAGCCACTAGTCCAATCCTCCTCCTGACCTGATAGGGACCAAGGAACTTAGGAGAGAGCTTCCTTGAACGAAGATTCCTTCCCACACCAGTGGTTCGGGTCACCCTCAAGAACACATGATCGCCCGCCGCAAACTTCAAGGGTCTCCTTCTGCGGTTTGTATAAGCCTTCTGCCTACTCTGAGAGGCTTGCATCCTATCTCTCACCATCCTGACTTTCTCAGTAGTTTGTTCTAACAATTCCGATCCGACAAGCACTGCTTCCCCATCCTGATACCAACATAAGAGAATCCTACACTTCCTACCATAAAGAGCCTCATATGGCGCCATGCTAATGCTCACATGAAAGCTGTTGTTGTAGGTAAACTCGATCAAGGGTAACACCTCATCCCAAGCTCCTAGGTGAGCCAATATACATGTCCATAATAAGTCCTCAAGTGACTGGATGGTCCTCTCGGATTGGCCATCGGTCTGGGGATGATAGGCTGAGCTCATAGTCAACTTGGTTCCTAAAGCCTCATGTAAGGTTTGCCAAAACCGAGACGTGAATTGTGGATCCCTATCTGATACAATGCTCGAAGGCACCCCATGTAGTCTCACAATATCCTTGATGTATAATTGGGTCAACTTTGCCATGGACATCCTCAAGTTCATTGCCAAGCAATAGGCACTCTTGGTCAATCGGTCCACTATAACCCAGATGGTGCCATGCCCTCTAAAAGTTCGTGGCAAATGGGTCACAAAGTCCATCGAGATGTTGTCCCATTTCTATAGGGGTATCTCCAAGGGTTATAGAATCCCACCGGGTCTCTGGTGCTCAACCTTTGCCTTTTGACAGGTTAGACAAACGGATACAAATTGTGCAACATCCTTCTTCATCCCTTGCCACCAGAAAGTCTCCTTAAGATCCTGATACATCTTAATCAAGCCAGGATGCAGACTAAGACGACTTTTATGCCCCTCTTCAAGGATCAACCGTTTTACCTCAGCGTCATCAGGTATACACACTCTACCATGGAACCTCAATATGCCATCATTACCCAAAGCAAAATCCCTTGCCTCTTCTGACCCAAGTTGTTCTCTGACTCTGTTCAGGCTGGCATCCAACAATTGCCTCTCTCTAACCGAACTCAAGAAGTCACTAGATATAGTTAGGGTACTACATCTAATGAACTCAGATCCCAACTCCACCTGTAGCTTCATGTCTCAGAATTTCTCGAGTAGCTCCACTTCCTTAATCATGAGATGCACACTGTGCACCATTTTCCTACTTAAGGCATCTGCCACAACATTGGCCTTCCCCGAATGATATAGCAATTCAAAATCGTAGTCCTTCAAGAATTTCATCCATCTTCTCTACCTCATGTTCAGCTCCTTCTGATCAGACAGATACTTGAGACTCTTATGATCACTGAACACCCGAAATTGGGCACCATAGAGGTAATGCCTCCAGATCTTCAAAGCAAATACTATGGCTGCCAACTCTAGGTCATGAGTGGGGTAGTTATGCTCATGCACCTTAAGTTGTCTTGAAGCATACGCCACTGCCTTCTTTCTTGCATCAAAACACAACCAAGTCCCAAATGAGAGGCGTCACAATAGACCTCAAAAGGCTTCCCCACATCAGGGATCACTAGTATCGGAGCACTGGTCAATCTCTGCTTTAGCTCTTGAAAGCTCTCCTCACACTTATCTATCCAAGTGAAAGGCTGGTCCCTTCGTGTGAGTTATGTTAGAGGCGCCACTATCTTAAAGAATCCCTATATAAATCTCCTATAGTAGCCAACTAGGCCCACAAAGCTTCTTATCTCAATTGCAGACTTGGGACTTTCCCACTTAACCACTGCCTCAATCTTCGTTGGATCCACTGAAATATCTTACACAGATATCACGTGCCCCCAAAACTGATCTTCATCCATCCAGAACTCACACTTAGATAACTTGGCATAAAGTTGCTTCTCTCTCAAGACACCGAGCACCAACCTCAAGTGTTCTGCGTGTTCCTCCCGAGTCCTGGAGTAGATAAGTATGTCGTCTCTGAAGACCACGACAAACTTATCTAAGAACGGTCTGAAAATCCTGTTCATGTAGTCCATGAACACTACTGGAGTGTTAGTCACACCAAACGACATAACCACGTACTCATAATGTCCATACCGTGATCAGAAGGCGGTCTTCTGTACATCATCCGCCTTTACCAAGATTTGGTGGTATCCCGATCGTAGATCTATCTTTGAGAACACTGAAAACCCATGCAATTGATCCATCAAATCATCAATTCTTGGGAGCGGGTATTTGTTCTTGATTGTCATCTTGTTTAACTGCCTGTAGTCCACACACAGGCGCGAACTTTCATCCTTCTTCTTCACTAATAACACTGGTGCTCCCCAAGGCGAAGTGTTGGGTCGGATAAACTGCTTCTCCATTAGTTCCTCTATCTGTTTCTTGAGTTCTACTAACTCCGCTGGAGCCGTGCGATAAGGGGCCATCGATACCGGACTTGTCCCTGGTACTAGATCAATAGAGAATTCCACCTCTTTATTGGGAGGCAACCCTGGCACCTCCTCCGGAAATACATCCCCAAAATCCTGCACTACTGGTATCACTGACGTCGCCTCTCCTCTCTCTACCTCTAGATGGGTGAAGATCACGTAACACTGCGCGCCCTCTTGTAGTTCCCTAACCACTCCTTGAGAAGTTAACAACTCAAGCTCCTCTGAGTTGGGGAAAGCAGTTTCTTCTCTCGGCAATCCATAAGAATGCGATTGGCAGAGAGCCAATCCATCCCTAAGATCACCTCTAACTCCTGCAGAGGTAGGCAAATCAGATTTACTTTGTACCTGCGTCCCTCTACCTCGACCGGACAACTAACACATAAGGAAGATGTCGTAACCAGACTTGACGTCGGAGTACATATCGTAAGCTCACACTGCAACTCGCGCACCGACAGACCTAGACGTTCCACACAAGCAATTGACACAAAGGAGTGTGTCGCTCCAAAATCATACAACACACACAAAGATTCACCAGCAATCACGCATCGACCCATAACAAGATTACTTGATCCTGCAGCTTCTGTTCCTGTCATGGCATAGACTTTGCCCATCGCCTGAGACCTGTTGCCTTTGTCCCTCCGCTGGTGCTGGTGAGGAGTCTGAACTGGAGGGCGTGTCACTGCCCTAGCAAGGTTGGGGCAATCCTTCCAAAAGTGGCCTTCCTTGCCACAATTGTTGCACTGACGGTAACCCTCCATACGCGGGCAGGCATTCCTCAGGTGAGGGCCTCCACATATATAGCACTGTACTCGGCCCTGTTGGGGAGAGAAACTCCTAGACCCTTGTGGCTGATGGTGAGGTCTATCATATGGCCTCCTCCGCTCCTCGTGCCTAGGTTTGGACCCAAATGGGCCACCAATCCTCTAAGGTTGTTGTGGCTACTGTGGGTGTTGGCCTTCTACCTCATGTTTCATCTTTTCCATCACTCTGGCCTTCTCTACCAGAGCGGCAAAGTCCTTGATGGATAAAGGAGCCACCATCAAGCGGATATCATCGCAGAGACCATTCTCGAACTTCCTGCATTGCCACTCCTCATAAAGTGGCAGGGTGTAGAAATGGTTGAGGTGCTTGAATCTCTCAGCATATTCTGTCACGGTCTTCCCTCCCTGGGTCAACTGGAGGAATTCCACCTCCTTGGCATACTGGATGTTGTCGGGAAAATACTCAAAGAGGAATCTCTCTCTGAAAGCCTCCCACGTCACTGGCTCATCTCTCTCCTCAAGGATGGATTTAGTGTTGATCCACCAATGCTCCACTTCCTCGTGAGCATATACACAAAGAACGCCAACTTGTTCTCCGCGGGGCACATCTTTGCATCATAGATGCACTCTAGGTCCTTCGGCCATTGGTTTGCGACGTCAAGACTAGTCTTCCCGTCAAACTTTGTTGGGTGGTGCTTCAGGAAATCTTCTAAACTTCACTCCCTAGCTGCAGGTCGTGGCTTCGGACCAAAGGCAGGTGCGGCAGTCCTAGTCTCCTCCAGCTGGCGGAGTGCTTCCATATGCTGCCTATGTGCATCATCGGTAGCCACCCGTGCAACCTCCATCTGCTGCATCATTATCTGCTTCTGCTCAAGCGACGTCGCTTGTCGTTGCATTGATGCCTCATGCTGCTGCATCATCGTTGTGCTTTTCTGCGTCATAACAACCACCATTGCTTCTATAGCCTTGACAATATCATGTGCATCGCCTTAAGAGGATTGAGAGGTCCTACGATGAGGTGTCATAGTTCACTAGCACACAGAAAATCACTTGGTTAGGCTTGATAAGACCTAAGGAATGACCGCTCTGATACCATAAATGTAACGTCTCATTTAATTAATAAGCGTAATTAAAAGAAATGCCACACACAAATAGTACAATAGCGCAGTCTTGGGGTCATTAACGCAACCCCTACAAAGTTAGGCACACCACGATGCCAACAGAAAACCAATTGAAAAGTCTAACAGATGAAGGTAGAGTAATAAAGCATAACGCAATACATGGGCCATAACCCTAAAGGAAAGCCCAATAAGAACTAAAGTCCAGTCCATGCAGACTATGCAGCGGAACCATCACCTCCTTGTTGCCCACGGGTGTTCCTCGCATCTGCTCACATCAACCAGTTGATGATCATCGCAAAAGAGAGTACCACATAGTAGAACGCACAACAATAAAAGTAGGGTAAGTTAGAGCACAAAAGATTTCATCCATACAATCAGATATATTTTCACAATCTCATATACACATATCAATCAAGCATGTTATGACTTCTCAAACAATACACTAATACACAATTCAACTCATCTGGATACATATAACCTGGTCAGATTCAGCGGATGCTTGCGCTTGTGATGGATACCTCTGCTCATCCCCGAGCTGCTCACCCCCGAGCTATGTGTTACAAGTGTTACAATTAATCAATTTCCCTCACACACAAGGTTAGCCCTTAATTAATTTCAGGCTTCCTGCTACTCTCACCATAGGAGTCAGTCCGCTCTAGGTGAGACTAATTGACTCCTTAGAGTGTCAGGATGCAACCTTACCTTAAATCCTTACCAAGTTATACAGATGGGGCACCACCATGGACAACCACTAACAGGGGTCGTGGAATTACGTCTCGACCACTGAAGGACGACCCTGAAGTCTCACCTAGAGACTCCAAGGGATTACGCACTGACCACTTACCAACATATATAAACAACCAAGAAATACACACATACATCATGCATAGAAACTTCATACCAATACCCATAACCAACCCTCATTTATCACATGTCGAACCAGTACCAACTCGTTGTTACCAACCATGGGAAAAGTGTCTCCCCTCATACCAATATTATGCCACTGAATTACCAACCATCAATGTTCATCGTTGTTTATGCCAGATTTGTGACCACATATATATCCAACCTCTCATGTATAATTCACATAAGATCATGCCAAACTCACCATTCACTACATGTAAGCCTCCCCTCATCATATATACTCATTCCCATCATGCCATCATACAATAATCCAATTAATTACATGCCAAACATCCAAGAACGGAAAAGAAATGCCAAACTAGACCGCACTCTCGCCTAGCCCCTCGCTCAGGCAGAGGAGTCTCGCCTAGGCGAGAGAGACTCTTGCTCAGGTGAGCTCTCTTCGCCTAGGCGAGGGATCGAAATCCTGGAATAGTGGCCTATGCACTGTCTCGCTTAGGCGAGACCCTCCTCGACTGGGCGAGATGCTCGCTCACTCAAATTGAGCTAGTCGCCTGAGCGACCCCTCGTGCGAGAAAGCCTGGGCGAGCCCCTGCTCATCTCGCCTAGGCGAGGCAAGCTCGCTTGGGTGATATTATCAGTCCTCACCCACTGTTCACTCGCATAACAAACCAAAACCAAGCCAAACAATGCAACAATACATTTCACCTACTCATAGCAGTATATAGATCATTAAATCGCATGAAAAATACATAAGCAAACATGGATGTCAACGATTTCACGAAAACCCTAACTTCCCGTACTTGGAAAGGGGTTACACGAGGCTTCGACATTGAACCACGGAGCACAGCAACTCGAGAGATAGACTTGGAAATTGGAGGAACAACGGGACAGTAGAAGAACAGAGTCATTATGGAACCCTAAATGGAGGAATACTAAAAAGGAGCTTTAGGGAGTAAAGGTATGAGATTGAGAATCACTTACATGGAGCAGAAAATAATACTGAGCTTTGAGCGGACTTGTTCGAGGCGAGGAAGCAAACCCTAGCAGAGCTCTATTGGCGTAGTTGAGAAAGACGACTTTAAATCTGTGAATGAGTGAGAGTGAGTGTGTTAGGGCATATTAGGGTTTGGTTTTATCCTTTGGGCTAGCCTTTAGGCCCGTTACATTAGGGCAACCCTTTTTATTTAAGGCAGAAAAGGAAAACAAATATATTGGGCCTTACAGTACTAATGAGCAAATAACAGTGTCACTACTGTTATAATTTTGAAGAAAGTTACAAATTTTTGGTTGGAACTTCAATCAAGTAAATTTTGTTTACTTTCAACTCTTAGGTTACCTTATTTTCTTGTATGAGTGAAAGAAAGTTGTTAAGTTTTAGGTAGTATTCGTTTGCATTGATTTTACAAATCCACTGATTTGCACAGATGGATTTTTGTTACTTTTCATGTTCCATTGCAATGATTTAGAAGCATATACGACGACAGATTTAAGGGATAGAATAAAATTTCCATCCACGCTAAAATGCGAAGATTTGCAGAAATAATAACTAATTTTACCATTTTAACTATCTCTTATATTTTTTTCTTTCACAATATTTCAAATATTAATAATTACAAATTATATTATTCTTAAATTATAATTATAATATATATTATTAATAATTATATACAATTATTATTATTATTATTATATTATATAAATATATGTAACCGGTTACATAATATATATAATAACATATATTATATATGTTATGTAAGCGTTACATATATTTATATATAATAAAATAATAATAATAATAAATAATATATTTATATATATATATAATAATTATTAAAATTAATAATGTATATTTATAATAATAAATAATAATTTATATATGTCTAATAATTTATTAATAATATATATAATAAATAATATATAATAATAATAATAATAATATTAGTTATTAACTACTAATTTTAAATAATAATAATTATTTAAAAGTAATTATAATAATCTAATAATTTATTTTTGTATTAATTTTTATTAGTTATTTAAATGATTGTTTTTAAAATGTAATATTTTTAACTAATTTAAAAATTGTTTAATATATTTTTATATTAAGAGTATTTTAGTAATTACTAAATTTTATCTATTATAATTTTGGCTTAAATATACATTTGGTCCCTATTTTCGTCAAAATTATTCAATTTAGTCCATATTTTCATTGTTTGGTCAATTTGGTCCTCATTTTTTGTAAAATTGCATTCAATCGAGTCCTTTTGTAAACTGTGTTAAAATTGTTAACGGAACAGTGACACGGTGGAACTGTATAGCTGACGTGACTCGTTATGCATTTTTGTTGGCAGTTTGTTTATTTAATTTTAACAATTCAGAAAAAAATAATAATTACGTTAAGTTAAGTGCAGCGAGGGTCAATTGTGCAACAATAGAAAGGGGAAAAATTAGGGTTCATAGGCACGAAATCGAAATTAGGGTTCTTGAGAAAGGGGAAAATATTTGCTGAAATCTTCTTCCACTGCATTCTACTTCGATACATTCAACGAGGTTCGTGGGTGAAGTTCGTCTTGAAGCAGTTCGAAGGATTAGAGCATCAACGAGGTTAGTTGATTGTCAATATTCTTCGAAGTTCTTGCCACTCGAACCACTGCAACTTCTCCACATTTGTAAATGGGGATTATACCCATACCCTTGGAACCACGAATATGAGACCCATTGCAACTTGGCTGCCCCCAACTATTACAACAAGAGGAGGAAGACGAATGGTGACGAGACATACCTCACAAATAGGATTTCAAAATCACCAACTGAATTGTGCACACGTTTCTTGCTGGCCAGCCACAAATTTCCTGCAAACCCTAATTTCTTCCCCAATTGGATTTCATTCACTTTTAACCTACAACGGCCATAAAAAGGAACAGTGTCAGCGCGACTGCAAAAATTTGACACGTACTCCAAACAGTTCTACTGTGTCATTGTTCCGTTAACAATTTTAACACCGTTTTCCAAAAGGACTCGATTGAATACAATTTTACAAAAATGAGGACCAAATTGACCACACAACGAAAATAGGGACCAAATTGAATAATTTTGACAAAAATAGGGACCAAATGTATATTTAAGCTTATAATTTTTTATTTTATTTATCACATCAATCAAATCTTTCACTAACTTTCATAGAATTTATCTCCAAATCCATTCATTATATCTCTAAATTCACTCAAAAAAACACAAAAATTTATCTACTCAAATCTACACAAATCCATCTTTCCACTCTCCCCCATATCCACTCCCCCATACGAACACAACCTTAGGGATGAAGGAACATATCATGTTTTTACTTTGATTGATTCTATGGAACTTATGTTACTAAGTTTTCTTGTCTTGGATCCTTAGTCTTGATAATCAACCGTAACAAAGTGAATATGTAATTCAATTTAGATTTTTTTTTCACTTATTTATATTCTTCTTATTGAATGATTTTATTTTTAATAATTAAGGAAAGTCCAAAAATGACTTAATAACGATTTGATGATTCTATATTGATTGGATTGTCAATGATTTATACCGAAAGTAACCCTCTTAACTTTTGTACGAAAAATTGTTTAATTAATAATTTAGTTCCCTTTGTTTCATTTTGGTCTTTATTTTTTATTTTTTTTACTTAATTGAATCTCTATTTTTAAAAAAAAGACTTAATTGAATTTTTATTTTTGTTAAACAAATTTAATGTGGTTAAATTGACGTTATCACAATTTGAAGATACCATGTATTAAAATCTGAGTCTGCCACGTGTCAAAATTTAGGTTATGTTTTACTTGAAAGTGTCACATATTAAAATCAAAGGATTTTCAAGATAAAGAGTGACCTAAATTTTGACATGTGACACTTTTAAATTGTATTAACACTAATTTAATGAAATAAATTATATTGAGTATGTTTTAAAAAATTAAGAACTTAATTAAGTAAAAACATATATAATAATAAAAATAAATGGAAATCTAAATATAGAAACCAAATTAATAATTAATTTTTTATTTTAAATATTCACATATTTAAGTTATTCTCATTGAATGTTTTATCTTTACGAATAATTAAGAAAAGTCTAAATATGAGTTAATAACGATTTGACTTTGTTTTATGTCTAATTCTATCTTATTGTGTATTTAAGTGATGAACTGATGATTCTATATAAATTGGATTGTTGGTGAAGTATACCGAAAATAATCCTCTCTGTACTGAAAAATCAAATATAACTACAAACCAAAATATTTTGGGTTGATCCTATGCTAAGACTGTATAGAAATGCCAAATATAGTCGTGTAATACATATTAATAATAGAAACATAATGATTGATGCCACATAATAAAAATAAATGACAAAGTTGCATTCCAAGTTTATTGGAAACGAGTGTGAGAGTGGTTTCCATTTGATTTACCAACAATGTGAGCCATATGGTTGATTTGCAGTGGCTCAAATTAAAAACATTTAATGATAAATTGTTTGAATAATGAATAGTGAAAATATTCTTACATCTATAATTGTTAAAAATAATATTTATTTATTTAGTCAAAAGATACTTTCTAATGTGTTATAATTTTATTTTATTTTATCAGCTTTTTCTTCTAAATCCAATATGAATGGAGAAATGTTCTTTTCATTTCTTTATATCTTTTTCAGACTGAAAATTAGAAATCATCTAATTTATATATTTTCTTACTTTTTTTCTTCTTTTTGCTTTTTGAAACAGTGAACATGAATGGATTGGAAGAGAGTGCATTCTTATTATTATTTGTTAAATTTATGAAATAAATTCTTATATTTAAATTCAAAAGAGAAAAAGAAGAGGGTAGTGGAGCTATCTGTAACGCGGGGAAGAAAGAGGGCATGGGTGATGAAACAAGGTAGAACAAATTGAGAAAAAAGTTCGATCAATTTAGGGTTAGGGTTTGTCTACGCGTCAAATACAGTCACATAAATCCAACGCGGATTCCCCAAATTGGTGAAGCCACAAATCACTGCCTTGCTAGGTTTTCCCAATTCTTAAACTCTTTCCAATCAATTTATCATTTCCTTCTCTATTTTCGGTATGCATCTGGGAAATTTCCAAATGGGGAACTTTTGTGAGCATAGGTGATTCAATATATATGTGAATGATTGCTCTTTAAATGCCTTAACACTCTCTGTTTTGGGTCCCCAAATTTAAATTTTTCCTCTGGGGTATTGAAATTGTGCTATGCAGTGCCTTTGTGTGTGGGTTGTGTTGAGATACTTAAGGCATTTAATATTTTTAATTTTCTGTGTGTATTATTGCCTGTGTTGATAGGTGATAAAGCATTTGAATTTGTGCATTTTGGTTGTGTTGGTAGGGGATACAACATTTGAATTTTCACATTGTGTGTGCGTGGTATGTTTTAGCTTCACAGGACCGTGGTTTCAAACCTAGAGACAGAAAAACGGGGTGGCGTTGGAAGACTCAAACACAGTGGAAATGTTGGGGGAATAGTATATGAGTGGAAATGAGTAGATTGTCTTTCAGGCCTCGACCACTTGACATCCACAAGAAGCTCCCCATTGTCAAGTCCATCAAGGACTTTGAAGACGATGAGGCACCTGCTTCTACCCGGAATTCCCAATTGTTACGTGCTGTTCCTGAGGTTGAACATGAGGTATGGACTGTTCGTGGTTTTTTGTCATTGCACCCGGTTTTCCAGAATTGTGTTTGTTAACTATTTGGTGTATGCTGCTCTGTATTTATCAATTATTTTGTATCAGTGTTATAGTAGTTTCCAGTTACATGCAAGACGTACTCCGCGTCAAGGCAATGAGTTTTACACTCTATCTCACTAGCTCTTCCCCTTGTTCAAATAGAAAAGATGTTCACCATGTTAACGTAGACTGTTCATATTTAATTTATTAAGTCATTATTATCTGATAACGATATGTTAGTGTAAATATTTTGCAGATTAGAAAGCCTTGGTAGTTGAAATGTCAAATATTTAGGGACTAATCATGGATGTGGCTCCTCTATCAAAAACTGATTGTAGGAAAGGAACCACTTGATAATGTGTTTGTGGTTGAAATATTGTTGCTTTTATCAGTAATTTCTATTTATTATTCTTAGGTACATCATCAAACCCCCAGCAAGAAATTGGCTGCGGAAATACCTACTCCTCAGTTTGTTATTGTGGATACATATGAAAGGGACTATTCTTGCACTTTCTCTCAACCAACTTCCTATTTGCGGGCAAGAGGAGGTACTGCCACTTCTTAGATCATTTAGTTATATTAAAAAATAATTTTGGAAAGTTCTTTTGTAAATTCCAATTCCTGTACTGAAAGTTCTTTCATTTATTACAGCTCGGGCCGAGATTGGAGAGTTTGTTGAGTATGACTTAGATAATGAAGATGAGGATTGGCTTTACCATTTTAATAAAGAGAGGAAGATTTTGGCACCTGAAATGTAATGTTTTGTTCTTATTTTCGGCTTTATTCTTTAATTTATTTATTTGTGGGTCATAGTGGTTTGTTTCAGTTTAATGGTATTAATCTTTATAAGTTGTTTGTTGCACTGTAGAGTCTTAGACATTGAAGGATATAATAGAGGGAATAAAGGCAATTTAGGGCAAAAGCAATGGCCAGACACCTTCGTCCTTTCTCTCCCTCAAAATCAGTATCACATGCTGTAGAAGACAATTTGAAAACGAAAGTAGAGTACTGATTGTTGTAGACAAGCAAAAGCAAAACTAGGGCAAACCAAAAGAGAGAAATAGATGCTGTAGAAATATACAAGCACTAAAATAGAGGTTACACTAAGAACAAACAAATACAAAAGTGAGAGCTATTATCAAACAAGTGAGGTGTAGGAAATGCAGCTGCCATGCAGCCAAACAAGAGTAGCAAACCACAATGGGCAAAACAAGGCTAGTGTATCCATCAAACTACAAAAGGATGCAACAGATCAATTACAGTCACCAAACAGCAGCATATAGCAATTGGGACACACATCCAAACAAGAGGATCCTCCAAATGAGTTCGAAAGCAAAGTAGGGAGAGCCAAGCAAAACTAGAAATAGTAAGCTGATGTCGACTATTTCTTTAGAAGAAAAATTAACCAACCAGGAAGAAGGGAGAGCAAAATGATGAAGCAAGAGGTAAATAGTGCTAGGTAAAGAGGTATAACCAACCAAAAGCCTATGGGAGCAATAGGTGAGGAGATACATGGGGTTGATATGGCAAAAAAGGCGAACTCCAAATTTTAAGGAGGTTAACAATGCTTAGTGATGGGACAGATCGAAGAGGATTGTACTACATTGATATTATGGAGTTTTATGTATTGAAGGCTAGAACAGGGAGAAGAGGCAGTTTGTATAATATTCTATTAGGTGGTGAAATATATTAAAATGTATTGATGTGCTTGATATGTTCATTAAACTTAGACGGCTAACTCATAGTCCTCTAATTAGGGTAACAAGTCATGATAAGATAAGGAAATATGGTAACTAATTCTAGGAGAAAATTAAGAAATAGGGAAGATAAACCCAGAGGATAAATTAAGTTATTCTAAGATACGATAGGATAATGTCTTGTGTTCCAACATATATCTGCTGCTTTTTTTTTCTTCCATTTTTTATTAAATGCATTATATATTCTAGACCTCTTAAAATTAGGGCATCCTATTGATCATGGTTTATTTGAATTTGTTAACTACCATCATTGGCTTTTTTTATTTTACATATAAGTAGATGTAGGGTTGATTTGAAAGAGCATATTTACAACTTATGTAAGTATAGTTTATGACATAAGCACTGGTATTAGTGTTTGTTAGAGTTCATGGAAATGACTCATTATATGTCCATAAGCTGTTTTCTGCTTATTTCTACAGGCTTTCCTGGATAACTTATGAAAACAACTTATAACTTAATACTTATATGAAAACAGTTTAACCCTATCTTTTCTTTGATTATAGAAACAACTTATATATAAGCACGCACTTGATTAGTACTTATTCAACAAGTGCTCAACTACGTTGTTTATCTGAACGCACCCTTAGAAATCTTAAACAAAATAGCATTATGTTAAGGAGAGGCAAAAGCAAGACAATGCGAATTCTATGTAAACTAGTTGTTTGTGGTTAAGACATTCAACATAATGATTTTGTTAGTGTTTAAACGTGTTTCTGTTTAATTTTGAGTTTGACCTAACATTTCACCAACTTGAAAGTCTTGTGTTGCAGCCCAACAAGTATACCTTTTTCCTCTGTTTGGTTTGCTCAATTCTTATTTCATTTTGTTTTTGGTTGTTTCACTTTTCATGTCATCTTGTATTGTTAATATAAGATATGCTTCAGATATGGCACACTTTTTCTTTCAGCTTTCATTTAATTTATTTGGTGGATAGGTTTGAGAGTCTTCTTTTCAAGTTGGAGGTATTGGATCATAAAGCTCGTGAAAGAGCTGGACTTATAACACCTACTCTTGGTTCACCAATTCCTGTGCAACTACGGCTTGATACTGCAATTGAGGTCAAAATAATTTATTGTGTCTTCACCTGTTCATAATCCATCTTGAATAAGTTTTTTGTTTTTTGTGCTACAGTTACTAAGAATAGGCAGTTGTTCCGCCGGTTCTTGAATGATTAGTCATTAATGTAGGAGCTAGGAAGTATGTTTTTTTATATCTATAATGGAGGGAACATAATTCACTGAACTCTTTTTGTGTTTTCTTTCTTTGCGAATCGAGAACCTCACTTGGACTTTCCCCTAACCCTATGAGAAATAAAGTTTACAAGAACCAGAAAAGGGTTATGCATCCTGACCAAAACATGATATCTTGAAAAACTGTTAGCAGGACATACCAGAAATATAAAAATCCCAACCTTCATGGACCATTTTATTGTGAAATTAATGTGAACTGATTTAAGGAATTGATTGACTATATGTTCAAAGAAGAAAGTCCTTTATATTTGAAAAACCTATTGAATGTGATGGAAGTCTTTTACTTTATGCGAAAACCTAAAATGCTAGGATCTGGAACTATTTAAGAGCAAGAATGTACTTGAACTATTTAAGAAAATAAAATATTATTTATTTGATAATCATCAAATATGTAATAATTAAAGCCTTTAAAAAAGGAAATAAAAATATGTTGAAATGAATACGAATAGTGTGAAAATATTTTTTTCTAATTGCTATGGAATTGAGAATATTTTTAATCCTAATAATTTTCTATTTACAACTTTCCCCTTCAAGTTGGTAAATGAATATCAATCATTTCCAACTTGCCTACAAGATTCTAGAATTTTCCTTGTGGAAGTCTTTAGTGAAGATGTTTGCTATCTGAAATCCTGGATGAACATGAGTTGTAACCATTAGGTCCCTGTCAAGATTATATTTGATGAAGTTCCTGTCAATTTGGATATGAAGAGTTTTTTTTTTTTTATCAGCAATAACAAATATAAATTGAAATGGGGCAATAGGGTTGCCCCAACCCTTGTAAGAATGCAGCTAACAGGAAAGAGGAAAAAAGGAAAAAAAAAAAAAAAAAAACAGAAGGTACCCACCTCAAGGATACCTTTCCCAACAAACAAAACTGAAACATATACCACCCACTATTATCATACCCACAAAATTCCTAACAAAGACAATTCCAGCCAAAACACATAACCCTTGGTAAGGGAATCTAGAATCTGGATATAAGTTAATTACAAATTGTGTTGGGTCATGAGAGGCCTCAGTTGGCAACAGAATGGCTTACTGGCCTGTATTATCTTCTAGGATTGACATTCCAAAAGAGCCAATGAGGATACAAGCTGAGCCATTTGCATCACAAACAGGGACCAACAGAATATTCTTTGTACCACTTCCACCAACTATCCTGCATAAAGAACACTCACAAGTAGAGAAAATAGGTGCTGGGTGCTGTTTGTACTAGCCCTTGGGTGTTAGTAAAATCATACAGAGTAAAGCACCAAGATAACCGTTCTCTGTGACTAATTTGCCTATATTAAAGTAGGAGTAAACATCTAAGGACATAAACACCATCGGAGTAAGAGAAAGTGGCTTTTGAATACTTATTCATGATCTAGGCCCATGCTCTAATCTGTGCTAACATGAAAACTGTGTAGTGAAAGTGGACCGGATTCTTCTTGCTAGATGTTTATACACTGTTTTTGAAACCCAAAATCTCAATGCTCTTGAAAAGACAAATCATGGATATTTCCTGTTATTCAAGTGTTTTCCTTTCAAGGATCTGAATGTGAAAACTTAACATTTTATGTGAATGATGAAGGTGTAGATTTTAAGGTTAATATTATTTGTGGATTTGTACAGTTTTTATGTTAGTTGAAAACTACGACAGGATTTAGAAGTCTTTTTTAATCTGATTTGACATACATGATGCTGATGAATTATTGATTTTCTTCAAAGATTTCCATATCTAGGTTATTATCTATTAACTTTGTCAAATTTCAGAATGCTTTTGTTGGCATTGTTCTGCAATACAAATCTTATATTACTTTGCTTATGTCGTGTTGTTGGGCTTAATAAAAGTTATCTCCTTTATTTATTAGGCCTTACAAGCGCAGGGCTTCAAATATCCACTTATCCAGTCTGTATATGATTATTGGAAAGAGAAGGTATGGAATCAATATCATGTTATCATCACTTACATGAGGGGCATGCCTCTTTTTTATCTATATATAACTTTGTGAATTACTTTCAATAACGATTTTCATTAGGAATATGGGATCTGTACTGTACCCGGTCTTCATACTTCTGTTGGGATGACGAACTGGGTGAAGTGGGTGTGGGTTTGACTATGCCCATCCTCATTCTTGAAATAAAATTTCATACCCATCCCTGTTCCCAATACTCGATGGACATGAAATTTGTGTCATCACCATCCTTGTCGGATATACTTGTACACGTGTCCCTACAACCCACATATTTATTTTATAGTAAACAAAAATCTAAGCAAAGAAAAATGATATTAAGAATTCAATGTCAAAAGATGTACATTTTCTTCTCTTCAATGCCAAATAAGAATGAAAAAAATTATAATTATATAAATTTCAAAATAAAGTACCAAATAGACAAAATGCCTTAGTAATTTAAAATGAGCATGGGTGCGAGGATTGAACAAATATGTACATATTCATTCTCGTCCTTGTCCCTTATTTAAAAAGTTGGGTATTACTTATATACCCATACTCATGTGCGGTCAATTTAGAGCATTTTAAAAAGTTCGTTATTAACTCATATTTGCCATCTCTAATTCTTAGAGCATTTTAGAGAGAGAGAATTAAACTGAGAATGAATTTTTTCATTTCATTCAACCAAACAGAATTCAGAGGCAGGAGTTATATTGGCTGCCCTCGTTGGTGCATATATACAAAGGGTGATAACAGACTAACAAACTATTACAGCTGGCAACAAAGAATATTCTGTTTTAAAACAGAATGAAATATGCATATTTATGCTGTAATCCCATCCCCCTCAAACTCAAGGTGAATATTTTTCAGAAAACCCTTTCACATTGAGTTTGCCTTTTGGCTGGAGAAAGAGGCCTTGTCAGCACATCTGACCATTTGATCCAAGCTGGAATGTGGAAAAATCTGATGTTATATCCATAGAACTTTTTCTTGAAGATAAAGTACATGAGTCTCCATGTGTTTGGTCCAACTGCGAAGAAGATTGTAAGCTATATCTACTGCACTTTAATATCACAGTGCCGAACATGAGTAAAGAAAGGAACTTGAAAGTTCCTATAACAGAGCCTGAACCCGGCAACTCAGCTTAAGTCTATGCTGCAATAATTAGCCTCTGTGCCAGGTCTGGCAATAACCTGTTGTTTCCTTGACCACCAAGTAATCAAGTTAGGTTCCAAGTAGATGGCAGAACCAAAGGTAGATCTTTTGACATAAATGTCAGAGGACCAGTCAGCATCACACATAGCTGTGACCATTAGGTCAGCAAACAGCAGCTGGTTGCATGTGAAGATCATGAGAGAGAGTTCCCATAAGATACCTTAGAATTCTTTGATAGCTACTGAGTGAGAGTCTATGGGGTTTTCCATGAATTGGCAAATTTAGTTAACTTCAAAACTTACTTCAGGCCTTGTGACAGTAGTTACTGCAGGGAAGCAATTACATATCTATAATGGGGTCAGATCCTGAAACAAGTTACCTCTTTAGAGAACTTGTAGGAGAGAAGAAATAGGTTGGTTGAGCTTCAACCGTTTTGGTCCTGTGTTATAGGTCTTTAATGTATTTTCTTTGAGTCATAAAAGGAGACATGTCTGCTAGATGTTTGATCATAATGCCCAAAAAATAGTCCAAATAGTCCAACTGTTTGAGAGAAAATGTTTTAGTCAGGTTGATTGTTGATTTTCTGGTTCAGATGACGTGAGCTGCCAATAATGATAATTTCATCTACATAAACCAAGATGAAAATAGTGAGTTTGATGCTTGTATTTGAACAGATAGAATCACATTTACCAGATTGAAATCCAAACTGAATGAGGGGAAACTTGAGTTTGTCAAACCACAGCCTTGGTGCCAGTTTTAGGCCATAAAGTGCCTAGTTTAGCTTCCAAACAAGAGATCTGTCTCCAACTTCAAATCCTTGGCGTTGCATCATGTAGATTGTTTCTTTTAAGAAAATCATTAAGGAAAGAGTTATTCACATCCAAGTGAAATAACTGCCAATTATTAGCAAAGGCATGGATGATGATGAGCCTGATGGTAATAGGATTAATAACAGAAGAAAATGTTTCATTAAAACTAAACCCATGGGCTTGATGAAATCCCTTAGCCACCAACCGAGCTTTTTATTTGTTTGTGGACCCATTTGCATTTTCTTTAACCCAAACCACCCTACTGTTGTTCTATCAGAAGGCAAGGGAGCTATGATTGAGAAATAGAGAAGGTTGAAGTCTGGATTTTGAAATCCAGACTTTGACCTGGTTTGCATGGGATGATTATTACAGTTCTGGGATCAGTTTCAGTGTGTGCAAGAGTGGGTGAAGAGCTAGACTCCATTTGTGATTGATGACTCAGGTGCAGGAGTATTTTGAGCACTATGACTTGGTTTGAGATTCATCCACAAGAGCCTCAAGTTGTTGGAGCAGTCTTGAATATGCTTTCAATGACTGAAACTAATGGTGAATAATCTTGAGGTAATCCTTCCAAAGTCACATCAAGATTTTGTTAACGTTGCACGGTATTTCCTACCCCTGGTAGCTCATCAACAATGTTCTTGATATGAGACAAGAACTCCTGCATCATTTTCCTGTCCCGAGAGGTTGCTCAAAGATCAATGCGAAGTAGATGAGCATGCACATTGATCTGCATGTGAAAGGACTCTCAAATTTTGTTGCATGCTTGATGCTATTGAATTGAGCCTTTGTGTTGCTGTTATGCCATAATGAATGCTATTTAGATATCTATGTCCTTTTTTGTGATTTCACTGAGTTTTACATTGTCTTTCTCTACCTTTAATTATTAAGGTATCCTCCATTTGATAGACTGTTTCGATAGGGGCTTTTATTAGTTTTATCCTCACCTGTCCCAATGATCTCAAGCTAGATGTACCATCATTTGGCCAGTGGATGCTACCTCTACTTTCTCTCATGCATTTATTCCCTATCGTGTTTTCTATTTTCGCCAACATTCCCCAGTTGGGGATGGTAGACGGTAGTGGACATCTGAAGCCTGCCACACGATATGGATGATGTTGCAGGTAAATAGTGTAAGCATGGTGGATGAGTTAAAGTCTACTAAATAAATTAAATAACAAAACTAATGACTCTTGTGATCACTGGAGTTGAAACGAAGAAGAAAAAACATCAGAAAAAATAGACATGATGAGGTTGTGATGAAAAAGAATGAAAGAAAGAAAATAAAAACGAGGACAGGAAAAACAAAAGAAAGGGAATAATGGAAGAAGAATATCTTTGTGCCTAAGTTGTGCTACAAAGTATACTATGGCGCTGTGTATTCATGCTATCTAAACTATAGTTGGTAAATTTTTATTTGCTTTTATTCGTCAGTATATGACAAGAATATCTTTTCCCTTGTTTGCATGATTTTGCCGGCAGCGAGAACGATGGCAAAAGCCTGTTTTGCGACGTTTGCAGGTTAGACTTTAGAACATTATAATGAATATATTATTTTCCTGTTATTTTAGTCTGTAGTTTGCAGCTAACTATTGTACTCGATGTTTTTTGTTTTTATTTGTTTTTCCCATGGGGGAGGGGTAGTGGGCCTACATCTATGCTTGTTTGCATAAAATAGTATGCTGGGCTAGCCCATTATGAAGAATTTTGACAAACTGCATTTTGCATACAGCCACCTCCACCGGTTAACGACACCAACCCATATAATGTCTTTCGGCCAAGGGAGAAGGCCCACAGGCTTCACACAAGAAGGGTAGGTGGAAAACTTGGCACATGTTTTCATTGTTCTTCAGTGTTGGGTAAATGCTTTTCCCTGAAAGGCATGAGTTTATTCAAGACGTCAAATGGTTTTTGGTTGACTTAAACCTATACATTTTTCTTTTCAGATGCAAAGGAGGGAGAACAATGTGCAGTCATTTGAAAAGCTTCGCCAGGTCAGCTCTTCAAATTTGATTATGATTCTTAGGCTTCTATTAAAGTTAGTAAAATTGAATTCGGATCTACACTTTTTGGGCGGGTCTGGTTAAGTGTGAGATAATGATTTTATGAACTTGTGGTTTACCCTTCCGCTATGAATTATTATTTCAAAGAATGGAAGTCTTAAAAGTTTTCAATGGAGTAGAGGTTTCTTTCCCCTAATTATTGTTTCATAGAATGTTGAGTTTCTTGAAAGATTTGTGACCTGTGTTCCATGTGGTTCTAATCAAGTTTCTCCTGATGATTATACAGAAATCTGCATTCTTTGTATAAATATAATTGTGTATATACGTTGAGTGAAAGTAATATTTCCTCACTTGAAAGTTTAGTAAAATCATCTTTGCATTGTCATGATCTTTAATCTTTTACTGTATCTCTCTCATTCACTGTTAAGAGCTCAACTTTTGAGAAAAAAATGTTGTAAAAGTCACCAGTCTGAAACCCATCAGTTTTTGTGGTTGTAAGTAGAATTGTTGTCATTGTAGTCAAGGTTGTCAAACTTGAGAGTTTATGTAAACTCGTGAGAGTCCAATAAACTCGTGAGAGTCTAGTAAACTTGGATTGTAAACTCGAATCGTAAACTCGCAAGAGTTTACTTTGGCATGAAAAAAGAAAAAAATTAATATAAACAACTTCCTAATTCAAATAAGTTCACAAAATTATATAACTTAAAAGTAGTTTAAACAAATAATATGAGAATGTCCTTGTATTAGTATCCACTTAATGTGATCCATTTCTAGACGTAATGGTCTAATTTTAGTTTTTCACTACAAAATTAAAAAATAAACCCATAATAATCATAACTTGCACCGTGGAGAGTGTCCATTGAGAGGCTTGCCACTTCCTCAGCCTATTTATTTCTTTTGCACCTCCCTAATTATTTACCACTCTACCCTAAAGTAAAAAGATAGCCCTATTTTTGTTTTTTTAACACCCATTCTAGCCCCAAAGTAAAAAAAACCTAATTTTCATTCCCATCTCCTGCGCCGCCCCACACCTATGCGATGACCTTTCTGAAAGGAAAAGAAGCTCACGCACTCCAACAGCCAAGACGTCGGCGATGGCTCTGTTTGGGAGCTCTGCATAGAGTGATGCGACCAAGGACGACTACCAGATGATGATCGACGACGAGTGCAATGGTGAGAGAGAGTGACGCGATGGCAAGTGGGTGATGCAGCTTAGGAGAACGAAGAAGAAGGGGCTTAATAATCAGGTGAATCTTACCCTTCCAAACGACTTTGTTTGGCTTCAAAATTTTCCAGTCGCCAAAACACTACAAACTCACGAGTTGGATGATTCAACCGGTTTCACATCCGATTCTACGATTCTAGTTAAAAAACGAGTTTGCTTCCGAGTTGACTCGGAAGCCATGAGTAGGAATGTAAAATCGTCCGAGTTAACGAGTTAACTCGCGAGTTTGATAACCATGATTGTAGTACAACAAATTAATAGGATAGTAGGGGCTTGGAACGATCTTGATTTAAGCAAAGAAAAGGAACCTATTCAAGTTATACGTATCCAATAATTTAGTGTGTTCCTTTGCTTGCTTGATATTGTTTGTTTGGTATACAAAAGTTCTCATCTAACTGAACTGTCATTTGTCATGAATTTTCTTTTGCTCACGTGCTTCAATGAAAAATCCATTTAGTGGATAAGACAACTTGCAGATAGATTAATGAGATTGAGCAATCTGGTGTTGAAGTAGGTTCTAATTCACTTGAAAAAGAAACATAATTTGGAAATGGAAACACAAGTTTTAGCTTATGGTTTCTCTTGGAAATCACACATAAATGACTAAATTATAATATGTAAAAATACAAACCTCAACTTGCAAGCTGATTTTATAAGATAGAGTTAGGTTTAAATTCCACTTTCATATATAGCATTTAAGCCTATCCTAGTAAGGTTTATTGAATCTGTCATGTCACCTGCTATAGGACCACCCAAAAATATCTATTTCTATGCTCAGGATGTCTAGTCCTCAATATGAAGGGGTGTGTATTGGGGATCTCAAATCAACTAGAGATGTGACTAAATTATGATATAAAAGTAGGTGCAAAACTCATCTTGCAAGCTAATTTTTAAAGTCAAGTTAAGCCTAAGACCTACTTTCTAATTACTTACTTCGATCTGTTTATACAATAGATGATATTGCTGCTATTCTGGATATAATTGTCAGTTATAATAAAAAAATGATTTGATTTTATTAGTTCATTTCATTGTTGTTTAGAAATGTTGATGTAAAAACTGTTAATAATTCATATTGTCTTTTTAAAGAAATCAATGGCTTAGGAAATATATTTCTTTCTTTCGAATTAGAGTGTGTCTGATGCAATATATAGTACTTGAAAAGATATTTGAAGCTTTGACTGCAAACAGGTCAGGCGCAACCTTGACCAAGCTAAGAGCTTGTTGGAAGCTTTGATCAAGGTGTGACTTCCAAGTTATTTTTCATTGTCATACCATATTTCTATCCTGTTTGTTTTCAATCTTATTGTGTTGAATACAATCATGACCAGAGGGAGGAGAAAAAAAGAGAAGTAATGGAGAGTGAAGTTACATTGCAAAGGATGCAAATGAAGTACAAGGTATGGATGTCCTTTTGAATGTTTATTGTCTTCAATCTGCTGACAATTTAGAGCTGATCATTAGTGTTAATTCCCCTTTTTGGATGGAATCTGGACTGGATTGCTTTTTTCTTTGGTTGAGTTAGAATACAAAACCTTTTCGTATATTTTGAGACCCATTGAACATAGTGAAAAACAATGAGAATTTATTTACTCTTGTTTGTTTTTTTGGCTATTACCTTAAGTATGGCATCTGCTAATCAGAGTTGTCATAAGCAAACTCCATGTTCTAGTTCTTAGTGGTTGACTAAGAAGGCTGAAAAAAGAAAAAAAACGTAAGAATTTGTATATAACTATGCAATTTGATGCACTTTGCTGGATCTATTTTATAATTTAATAGCGCTGTGTACTCTTGGATATTGTTTCTTTTGCTTGTCAATATTGTGAAGTAGATTTTTTGAACCTATGAACCAATGTGTGATTTTCTATTTCAGCATGAAACCGAATTTTTGGAAGACAACTTGGCACTCTCTGGCTTTACTCCCTTCTCTTCCAAGTTTGTTTCAAGCGAAGAAGAATATTTCGATTCCGATGATGTCATGACAAACCGCCTTCCTCGAACACGGTCTACTGCAGTACAGGGTTTGCCTTCCCATGACACCAACCTGCCCATGGTTACTGCAGCTAGCACAAAGCAAGAGTTTAGGAGGAGATATGTCCCGCATGGATGGCCTCATAAACTGGTATTTATTTCATTATCTATCTACCCATCTATCCAGAAAGAATTGTATCATGTGAGTTCACACGAAGAGCAATTCTTGACAGTATAATCCTAAATGAATAATGAAATTATAGATTTATGTTAAGCACCTAATATGATTGCATGCCCAAGAATAACCCATTTCACTACATTGTTTTTAAAGAGTTATTCGTACAACTCAACATTTTATACACCAAACCTTTGTGTTTATCTCTCCATCACATATCATTCATTACACTTTGTATTTCTGTTGTCAAATTTGTTGTACTAGTTGTGGTACAAATACAATTTGTCTTTGCGAAGTGTCCTCTCCCCTTCCATTTTTGTACACGTCCTCGTAGTTCTACATGGTTGTTGATGAGTTCTTGTGTGGGATGGGATTATGCAGGATCCACTTGAGCCAGTTTTATTGTTCACTAAACCTCTACTTCCAGATAAGTTGGCCATGGCAGGCATTATGCCACCGGATTCTATTGCAACAAATGGGGTGTCGTCGACATCATATAGATTTCGCGGGCGAATGGGTAGAGGTGGTCGGATAATATTTGACCGGTGGAATCCTCTTATGCAAACTCCAATTGACTGTGGTAATTCTTATTATATGCCTCCAAAACCACGACCTTCAACATGTAACTAATTTGTTTTTGTTATCTGATGCTAAAATGGTACCTTTCCTGTTGGTTAGAATTTAATTGATAATCACTGGGAAGGTGCAATGTTGCAAAGGAAACTTGTAAACATGATTTAGGCCTGTAAGTTTTTCTCTTCTTTTTCTAGGTACAAGGTCATTCAAGTATTTTTCATTGGGGGCAGTGAAGCTAGATGCATTTTGTATTGATATATCTTAGAGTTTCCTCTCCCTTGGCTCATGCAATAGATTTTTCATTTTTTTTTTCTGTATAAAGGAAATGAAATAAAGCTTTCAAAGAACCAAAATAACACTTTCAAAATAAATTCACATGATAACATCTGAATTTACTCATGATTTCTAATAAATTCACATGATAACATCTGAATTTACTCCATATCTTTTTAGAGGCTTTTCAAATTGTGTTTTTCCTGAATCTGCTGGGTTTGCTTATATTGTTTTTCTGTTGTTCCTTCAAAATATATTGATGATATTTTTTAAATATTAATATAATGTATCTTTAATGTTCAATAAAAAAACATAAAAAAATTTAATAGAGAATCTGAACCCAGTTTTCTCTCAAAATAAACTACTGCTGTTTTCAGACATTTTATGTAATGTAAATATGAAAACATTTTTATGCTGCCAAACAACATATTATAAAGGTAATTTTTTTTATTATATGTACGATCCATCAGTTAGATGACAATGTTAGTTTATTTGAAAGAAAATGATATTTTAATCCATTTTTTTGACACATTTTTAATTCATTGCTTTAATCATTATTAAATTATTTCTTTTGATTTTTTTAGTGATGTAATGTGATGATTTAATGGTGATTGAAGTAGTGGGTTAAAAATGGGTCAAAAAAAGTGGGTTAAAATATCATTAGTCGATGTACTTTAATTTAAGTTTATATTTTTGTTATTTATCTAACATATACTACTTTTACACCCTTTCATTTAGTTCTTTTATTAACTATAGTATAACTTGATTGTATATAAGTATTATTATTGTTATTTTTTATTTAAGTCATTCTTTACTATCAACTAAATTTCTCCTCAAATTGAGTATAATGAAACTTTTGATTAAATAGGTTATTTCTTAGTTTTACAATAAGTTAAGGGAAAACTTTTTTCGACAGAAATACTCATTGTTCTAAAGTCTAATTTCACGAGGAGTATTATACGCAATTTAAGTTTTATATTTTCTCTCACACTGAATATTCACATAAAGTGTTTATATTGCACTTAATACATTCAATTCATCAATAATTTCTGCATGGAGAAGTTTTCCATTATAGCTTGTCTTACTGTACACAAGACAAATTTTGCTAACTCATTTTGTTGTTGCTTTGAAATCATTGTACACAAGACAACTTTTTTTTTTATCTGTATGCAACTTCTCTATTCTTGAGAGTACCATGATAAACATACAAACTGCAAACTTTGATGATTTGTATGCTATGTCAAAATATAAATGATGGTTCTTGACCAGTAATTTTAAGAGAGTCAAAACAATACACTTAATTTTTATATTCAATAATTGTTATTAATAAAATAAAAATAAATAATTGGACATTAGCTTCATGTTTTAGATTAAGTAAAAAAATTAAGTCTGTTGTTTTCATATTCACGTTCGTCTTCGTTTATCACTTTTAAAAAATAATCTTCTTTCATTTTTCATAAGTACACTTATTTACAAAAAAAAAAATCAAGATTAAAAAAGTAAAATATCAAAATTTAATTAAATATTAAAAACATAATTATTAAAAGAAAAATGTATAATAATCAAATCATGTCACAATTAAATATGAAAATAATATATAATAATAAACTTTTATATGTTCATTAAAAACCACTATACAAAATACTCATAAGAAAAAAAAATGAAACTAATGTTTTAGTATAAAGTGGACAAGAGAGTTTTTTTTTTTTTCTTTAGAATGGAACAAAGAAATGAGAGGCAAATAATGATTAAGTAAATCAAGAGATAAAGAAAAAAAAGTAAACCAAATTTCTTAATAAGTTTTTTATTATTTATTATATTTAATTTTATATTTTATTATTTATTAATATTAAATAATGTGTATTATAGAAACGTTAAAAATTTATGTAATTTAAAATATACATATACAAATTTTTAAAGGTTTGAGAGCCATCAAATGGTAGGCTATAAATTTAAGTAATTTAAAATATACATATACGAACGAAAAATAATAATAAATATCGTCTAAATTTTAACATCCATTTTTAAATAGTAATGCATAAAAAAAAATTATAAAATTGAATTACTAATAAAATAAGTTCAACTCAGAATTCATTAAACAAATTAAATAATTCATAAGAATAATAAAACTCTTTTTGAACGAAGTCAATGCAATATTTTATTGATTTTTTAAAATAGATTTTTGTGATAAAGAAGATCCTATCTAGAGAAATCTTATCTTTTGGTCAAATAAAAAAAAGTTCATATATATATTTACAACTTACAGTACAAATAATAATTAATGTGATTTCTAGAAGGCCCACTTATGTTTATGCCTTATTTTAAAGGGCCTTTCCCTAATCAGATGAGCCTAGGGCTGGTTTAACGGATAAAAATCCAACCCTAAGTCTGCCATAACTCACTCACTCTACACTTTCAGAAAATCTTAGAGCTGCAGACGTTTCCCTCCACTAGGGTTTATTCTTTGACCTCCGTCGTACTTGTTTGAGCCAGATTCCGTTCCACGTAAGTTGCCTCCCATTCCATACCTCTCTTGTTTAGCACTGTTACTTCGTGTCCCAACTAAGGTCGTTTTGGGTAACTTCGTTTCATGCTATTCTTTATGATTCCAGCTCGCTAAATTGCTCTAGGAGTTGTTGTGTTTCTCTGCTCGTATCCAAGAACCCATCTGCTAGCCCTTTTTCAGGTACGGGAAGCTATGGTTCACCCCTTTCTTTTGAGTTGTGCTGCTTGTGTTACTATTTTATCATTTTAATATGCTTGGTGTGTTGAAGCGAACCTGTGTGTGGTATTATTGAATCATTTGTGATCTGTTGAGTGTTTGTGCACGAGAGAAATTTTCTCGCCCAAGCGAGTATATCTCGCCTAAGCGAGATCAACTGAGGATCGCCCAAGCTACTTCACGCGAGTGGTCGCTCAGGCGACCCACGTTGCTTCTGAGCGAACGAACATCTCGCCTAAGCGAGAGGGGTCTCGCCTAAGCGATATCCCGCGTGAGGTCACTGTTCCCCCTTTTCGAGCCTTCGCTAGGCAAATGGGGCTCGTCTGAGTGAGACCCTTCAGCCTGAGCGAGGAGCTGGGCGAGGGTAGTGTGGTGTTTGATCGTTTCCTTAAATCTTGAATAGTTAATACGTTGTTGGAGTTAAGTATTGTGTTAAAAGCATGGGACAAATGAATATGCATGAGTGATGTGATTCCTGATTTGTGAATGATGGGTTGGTATGGACTTAGCATGTGATTTTAATGAGATGGTTGGTATTAAAGTGGCATGGTAACGAGATGAGTTGGAATTCTATATTTATGAAGAGAGTATGATGAATTGGTATGGGGTGATATGGAACATGAAATGGATTTGGTTGTAAAGATTGATATAATGTATATATATATGCATGATAGGTCTCTCTTGATTGGATGAACATGTCTGGTCGATGGTCAGTGCGTAAATCCTTGAGATCTCTAGGTGGGATTTCAGGGTCATGCTTTAGTGGTCGGGACGTAAGTCCATGGCCCCTGTTAGTGGGTGTCCATGGTGGTGCCCCATCTATATGGTCTGGTAAGGATTCAAGGTAAGGTTGCATCCTAACACTCTAAGGAGTCAGTTAGTCTCACTTAGAGCGGATTGACTCTTGTGGTGAGAGGAGCAAGAGGCCTGAAACTCATTAAGGGCTAACCTTGTGTGTGGGGGAATTGATTCATTGTAACACTTGTAACACATAGCTCGGGGGTGAGCAGAGGTATCCACCACAAGTGCAAGCATCCGCTCAATCCGACCAGATTATATGTATCCGGATGAGTCGAGTCGAGTCTTAGTGTATTGGTTTGGAAGTCATAACATGCTTGTGTGCTGTATGTATGGTTGATTGCGAAAGTGTATCTGATTGCATGATGAAATTATTTTGTGCTCTAGCTCACCCTACTATTTGTTGTTGTATGTTCTATGGTGTGGTCTTTTCTTTTGCAATGATCATCAACTTGTTGATGTGAGCAGATATGAGAATTCTCCGAAATCATCAGGGTGATGGAGGTTCCGCTGCATAGTCCGCTTGGACTGGATCGATATCCTTATGGGCTTTCTTTCTGGACTATGGCCCATGTACTAGTTGTGTTTTATTTCCTTTTGGTTACCGTAGAATGTTATAACTGATTTAGTTTTGGCATCGTGGTGTGTCTAGAATTTTGTAAGAGTTGTGTTTAAGACCCCAGGTCTGCACTACTGTACTATCTGTGTGTGACGCTTCCTTAATTACTTTTATTAATTAAATGGGACGTTACATTTTCTACATAAATAAAACATTATGATACTAGAATTTTTATTTTAATTTTCTATTTGCTTTAGTTGAATATCTTACTTTTATTCAATTTTTGAATTGTTTATTTTACAATACAATAGTTGATGTTAGTCACAATAAAAATTTCATCGAACTTAGTTGATGAGTTATAATAGTTATAAAGATCTATCTATAATAAAAAAATATACAAATAAGAAGATCAGTCTCTCAAAATATCTTTGGGATTTTTAAATTACTTATTACTTATAATTTTTAGATGTTCTTTCATCGTTGGAATCCCTTATGAAATATTGGACTTTTCTCATCAATAATTTTCAACTTCATTCTCCAAACTGTTAAGAAGTTCATCACTGCAAAAGCTGGAAGAATACTTGAGATGAATGAATTAGCTATTAATTCATGTCAGAGATAAACGAGTTAAATTACCAATTTAGTATCTGAAATTGTATCTCACTGTCACTAATTCCGAAAATAAGCAAAACTCAAACAAGTCCCTGAATTGTTTAAAGGTTTTATTAAAATTCCCAAAATTAATCTCTCTGTTTATTTTGATCTCTAAACCGTCATTATTATCACTTCAGTCATGGATCTAAGGATCAAAATGAGAAAAAAGAGAGTTAACTACAGGAACTTTAATAAAACTCAAATATTTCAAGTACTTATTTGAGTTTTTCTTAGTTTCAAGAACGAATACAATAACAAGATTAAATTTTAGGAACGAAATTCACCATTTATTCAAGACAAAATTGAAAGGGAAATGTGTGATGCTCCATTACCTACAACATACAACACAGCCCCGGCATGAAGAAATCATTAGCTGTGTGATAGATTCTGCAAATTATTAGTAACCCTTTGAAAAATTGATGTATCAGCCAGATTTCTGGATTACATTCTTAGCAACTCTAAACTTCCCCAATACCAGATGATTTAGAAAACATCATCCTGTACATCGGGGCCCGGCGCTCTAAAACATGTTTTTCCCAATCTGATCTTACTCCAAATGGGTTTTCCTCAAGCCACTCACTTTGTCCATACTCTAAATCAAGCTTACCCTTGCCATGTCTAAAAAATTGTTCTTTCATTCTTATTGCCACGGCTTCTACATCAGATTGCAGATAGATCTGGTCAATGTCCATAGTCTAAGTAAGCCTCAGTATCAACAAACTCAAACTATTCAAAGAATTCTAGTGAAGTCACAACTCAGGATAACAAAATCAAATAAATGTAATACTGAGAAAACAAATACTTTTTTAGTTTTATAAGGGCTGGCTTCCCACTTAGATCTGATGAGCAATTGTGTTTTTTGGATTAATGGGGAAGACCTGACCATCATCTGCACATTGATTGAGGAAATACTAGTAGAATTCCTTCAAAAGTCTAATAATTACCTTCCCATTGGGTGCTAGAAGATCCACTACTGCTTCAGTTAAAGATCTCTGAAGCATCCTCCATCTGTGCTCAGGCTTATTGAAATCGGGGTTTGGACACTGCAGAAAATAAAGACAGAATAGAGATTAAGGTTAAGCAGTTGGCGGAGAAAAGAAGTTGATTACAGAAAATGTGATTACCACGAATTTTCTTTAAATTCATAGAACCTCATTTACCATGAGGAATAAGTTTGGAAACCCCTAAAACTTGTCCTTCCAACAAAATTTAGTTCTTATTGTGATAGCAAATTTTCTCAAAGGTTAACCAATCATATAGGAAGGTTGTGACATCAAACAATGAACATTTTATTCTGCGAGAAAATATGAACAGGAAATTGCAAAATCAGGCCACAACTAATTGCTATTATAGTTTTGGCTTTAACAGTAATATTACTAGAATGATCAGGCTGGCAGATATAACTAAGAGTTATATCTCTCACCAAACAATGGTTTAAAGTTAGTCCTATAGTTATTTTACTGTATGCAAGTTTGTGATCATCATAACTATCAGTCAGTCTAATATATAGAGAATGATCAAAGCTTCTATGAATGCCAATCGTGCGAAGAAACTTCTAGTGATGGTCGGGAGAAAAATGTAGGTAGAAAACTTTAAGGATTCGGATTTAAGATCTAAATGAACCCTGAAAGATTAGCTAGTAAGGTGAGAACCGAAAAAGCTTCATAAGTTCTATTTAAGACAGCTCCCAAAAAGATCACAACTAAGGTGGGTTAGGAATGACTGCAACTAAGACAACTTTCCATCAGACACTTGTTAGGTTGCAGCAGAGAATTGGCAGCAATGACAACAGCATCAGTACATCCCTACAGTAGCTTGGTGACAATGTGCCTGTGGTGATTGGTGATAATAGTGTGTATAAATAAAATGCCTCACGATGAATGATGCCAAAAAAAGGTGGTCAACACTAATTAATAGAAGGGTTAGCATGCTGCAAACTCGTTCGTTGGTGCAATGATAGCAGTTCATGTGCATCAACACTCAACAGAAGTGTGCACACATAGTAGCATCAATAGCAAAGAAAAGACCCACAACACTCAAACCGTAATGTAACAATTCAAAATATAACAAAATTCAATTTATTGACCTGTATTGAGACAAGAACTAAGTCTCCTGGGTAAGTAGAAATAATAGAACGGAATGTTGATGTTGCATTGGTAGCAACAAAGTACCTAAAATAGAGAAAACAGGAAACCAAAGTTAAGAAAGTTTAACAAAGGAATTAAATTTCAACCACGAAGGAACTCTAATTAGTCACATATGATCGATCATAAGTGCGTTTGTCCTTTTAATAAGTTCGGAATGCTTTTGAGTCATTCCTTGGTGTTGAACTAAGATAAGATAAAACTTAAATTCATTGAATCCAATAAAAAAGAAGAAAATGCTGCATCAATTTGTACTATGAAAGCAACATAATTACCCATTCTTTAAGCCATATTGATGAATAGAATCCAGACAACGCAAAACAAGCTGAAAAAGATGTTAACGGAAGAAAAGAAAATTAAGTAAAAGCCTAGTACGGAAAATAGAAAACAGGGTAGAAGGGAGAGAAGAGGACATAACGAGTTGGGAACCTTTTCATTGATCTCCAAACCGAGGAAGTTTAAATCTTGCCTCCTTCTAGCCATTTCAAGAAGGAAAAGCCCATTACCTGTAAATAAGAGCAAATTATATCAGGGAAGAACCAGTAGCACAAGTTTTCTATTTAATCTGCTGTCTCTGAGTCCCATGCCCCTCTTCTTCTATTACAGAATTTGGGATTTTTATACAAGGATTTTAGGTTAAACTTAACAGAAAATTTATGTAATGACAATGCATTCACATCAATTGTTAAAATGTTTTTAGTGCAATGGAACCTTAGGCTTTGTTTCTAGTTACAAAATTTTATAAGCTAAAAGCATAATGAAGATTAACTTAAAAAAATACCACTTCCAATATCAACAACCAGAGGTTGAGCTGGGTCAGAATAAATGCTGCTCCAGTTGATCTCAAAAGGGTATCCCTGAAATATGTAACTACCATAAGCAATAATAATATCAATCATGCAGAATGTTTAGACACTTGAAGTTGCTTAAAGCAAGATCAGTTTCATCAGCATGATTAAATGAAATACTATAACTTAACTGCATTCATGTTAAAATATCAATACTGACCTCATCTTCCTAATTCCTATATGTTAGTTACATTCTGTTATGACTAGTTAGTTAATACAGTTACAATATTCTCTTGTTTGCTATAAGATTTGCTTCTCTGTTTCAGCCTTTGCACAACCGTACCCTTAGGCAAGCTTGCATAAAATGCTCCCTCTGTATTCAACTTTTAGTGAGTTAAAAATGAAATGAAACTCTCCATTTTCAGTTTAGCTTTTTCTCTATGATGGCATCAAAGCGAAGTTGACAAGGGCGTTTTTTCATCTGCTTGTGGAAGTATTCATGGATTTCCTTCCATACTTGATATGAGTGAATTGAGTAAATGACTTGAGAGAGAACAGATTTTGACAGCATCGATTGAAGTCAGGTAAGTAACATTTGATCCTGAACTATGCAGGAATGACATTATCACACCGGATCTTGATCAGTAAGGTATCTAGGAGAGGAGACAAACCTTTGAAGCTTGTGTGCATTTTTGTGCCTGTTCAATTTTGATGTTGCCAAAAGTCATTTGAGTCATCCAGTTTCTCAACGACAGAGCTAGGAAAAGAGTGAGGCATGAAAGGAATCGAATTTGAGGTAGCCATAGGAGAAAAAACAATCAAGGTCAAGGTTTACCAATAGAATGAGTTTTTATTATGACTTGGTTCCTATAACACAATCATTCACAAGAATGACTATATATACTATCTCTGTTAGGAGTGGCCCTAGGACTGAGAAGAAAATGGAACAACCTTTCTAGGTCTATTATAGAAGGAAGAAAGGGGCTAAATTGTAATTAGTTGGAACTGGGTAGTTAGTTAGTTAGTTACACGGTTCGGGAGTAAGGACCTAATAAGTAGGTCCTCAATAGTAATTGGGAATTTTTTAGCTTTTGTTTTCTTACATCTGTGAATCTGGTTTTGTTAGAGTGCTCTTTTTGAGGGTAATTTTGTGTACCGTGTTGTTTTTATTGCTGTAACTGTTGTGACGAAATATTATTCCTTTCAGTCACACCATTTGTAATAGAGAAAGTGATATTATGTTAGGATTTCTGCTTTTGGTTTCTAACAATTCCAACATGCTGTGGAAAAGAATTATGTTTTTATTGATTCATCTATCACTTAAATGCCTTTAAAAATATCTTGTACACCAAATTTTGTCCAATTTAGTAATAAGTTCATTAAACAAAATATATTTGCTTTTAAGGAACATCATTCATATATATTGGTTTCCTCTACCCCAGCATCTAAACTAATGGACTCAGATGGCCATGTTTTATTTTGTTAGAAACAGTTCACAAAAATAATGATATAAATTACATAATCTCAAGAAAGTGAGTCATTTCCCTAAATTCCAGCGGCAAAAGTCCTAACAATGCAAGTTCAAGAGGCATGCAAGGTAGTTTTGAAAATTAAAATATTTTGAGCATACATTGAATTATTCTCCTGAAATATTTAGTGGAAGAGAGTGGTATAGAGAAATAGTGCTTATGAAGGCATACCCTGTCCACAGCCATAACACCAGGGAGCTTTCTTCCTTTGAGAAATTCCCATACAACAGAAGCATTCTCAATGATATTTATAAAGGACAATGAACTTTTTTCCGGTCTCACTAGTTTGCTTGCCGCAGTCCCAACAACTGTTATTTCACAGTTGTTTTGGCCTAGTTTGTCTAGAATTCTTGCCAATTTAGAAGCCCCGTTGGTGTATACACTTGAATAAACAAATTGCACTGGACCAATCCACATTATTTTCTGCAATGGATTAAAAGAAAAATGTTACGTAGTTCCTAGTTACATTTCAAAATCGATAGATAATACATTTTATTAGGATGAAAACAGTTATCCATTATCAATACCTAAAGTCATTGCACGATATTGATAACATGCACAAATTCAAACTAAAATTAGCAGATAAGATGCAAGAATCAAATGCCCATTTTAATAAAAGATTCCCAGAGCAGAAATGTTAAATCAATCCCAATTCCATAGTTATCTAAAGATTCTTTAATATATATTAAGAAAATAAACCAATTGTAGTTTATGCTTGATGCCTATGTATAAAAAAATTACTAATGTACCTTACAATTTGTAAGTGTAGAGTCGATTTCATCCAATGATACAGGTCCCAGGTCCACAGGTACCCAATCTAGATCAAAATCAAATCTGCATAAGTTTTATTTGCCGAACAAAAGTAATATCTAAATGAATATCTAAGTAGCACAACACAATCCCTTATCAATTTGAAGAATAGCGCACCATCCAAAATTCCATGAGAAGGAAATACTTGCAGTTGCTTTGGATTACACTTTTTCTGGCACCAAAAATCTTTCGGATACAGGATCTGCACGTTTTTATCTTGAGCAAGTCTCACTATATCTAGAGCTTCATTAACTGCTTGACCGTCCACTAAATCACACGGGATTGATACTCCTAATGCGTGCATTATTTGAAATGACATCATGCCCACAAAAACAAACACTTGGCATCTGGAAGCTAAGAACTGAAAGGAAGCTGCTTTATCATAGAGATTACCCCCTCCAATCTTGATTGCAAGAGAAACAAACAGTGAACAAATTTATCAAGAAAAGTACTTGAGACTTTCTTGAATGTAAAAGATATTGCTTATAACTAATAACATTAACAGCAAAAAGGGACATACAATTGCTACATATGGCTTTGTGCTGGCTTCTGCAAGATTCTTCAGTAGATCAAGCCTCTCCTCAAAGTGAAAACCAGCTATACAGGTGTAGCAGAAACGGGTAACACCAACTGTGGAGGCTAGAACTTTATGACAGTTGGAGAAGGAGTCGTTGACAAAGATATCAACTCCTGATGATAATATTCTAGCAAACTCCAAACTATTAGCAACTTCCTCTTTGAAATTAGAAAGATTCTCAAGAAGATGGATATTCTCTTTCTCAAGGCTATTCATCTTTGCTTGCTTCTTAAAATAATTGGCATGCAGTGGAACAATTTGTGTTTGAAGAACTTCTGATAAGAAATCTACAGCAAGAGATTATCAATCATCCAATATGGAAGCTTCCTTACATAAAAAAATGACATTTATTAATTCCGTTGTCCACATAGTTTCAAGTTTCTTTTTAGTAAGTTTCTTCTGTCTTTCCTCCCGTTAATAAAATTAGAAATTGCTATAAGTTCAATTGATGACAAAATGACTAAACATGGCATCTAATGACAAGAATTTGAACAAAAGGCCTTTAAGAGTGTACCTGTAACTGAATCTGTGTGAAGTTCTGGAGTATTCATATTCCAATCACTGACCAAGATGACCTTTGCCCCAGATTTATGCAAATATTTAATTGTATATACTGCATTAGAATCTGATTGATTCTTCCTGTCGCACTCTCTCTTGACTAATATATTAGAATCAAATCTGACCATGACAACTTTTCCAAAAAGCTCCTCCCTAGGAAATTCTCTAAGAGTTTGTATATGAGGAATACCATTCAACTCTCCACCATTACTAAAGTAAATCTAACAGTAAAACCATAAAATTTAGGGCCAAAACAAAATAAACAACAAATAATGCTGTTCAAGAAAGTAAAGAATAACAAAGATTGATTTTATGTTAGTGACTTTTTCATTTCATCAAGACAAAAACACAAAACTCAAGCCACATTGAATGGAAAAAGTTAAGGTTCAAGCAATAGAAACATATTTAGCTCTACGTTCTTAAAATTTGGGTTTATGGTTAATTCAAGCGTCAAACTAGCTCAAGGTATAAGCGTAAATATAGGTGATGCGAACTTTCCTACACACACCCCTCTTACTAAGGAGTGGACATCTCAAATGTTACAGGACTAGGTTGTATATGTAGTCTAATGGAGGCCTAATAGAAAGTGGCCCAATAGGCCCAACAATAATCATTAGAATATACTCTAATATCATCTTATAATTTAGATTTAGACCTAACTCAAGAAAAACCCAGCTTATGAGGTAAGGATTGTCCTCCATTTATACACACATACATACATATATATATTATTTTGACCATACCTTTAGTAGATGTGGGATCTCTAATATTGATGCCAACAACCATTAAGCATGATATTTTACCACAAAGCATGCTATTTTTATGAATATAAAGTCAATCTTGAGCATGCACCTAACAAACTAAGCTTTCAGAATATTGGTCCTTGCAATATCAAAACCTTTGTGAGGACATAGGAGGAATTTATTCCTTGTAACCGTTGTTCTCCATAACTAAAGTGAGTTTCAGCACAAGTTTTGAAAGGCTATGCTTTGTCCCAACTTCATGTTCAAACTCCAACGGGTTTTGCGAAAGGGTCAAGTTATGTATGTTATGACCTGTACGTCAGGGCTTGTGCTTGTATATTTAGGAGAGTTGGTAAGAGAAAAAAAGCATCTGACCGACAACAAAAAACTTTAAGTTTCTCAGAAATACATTGAGAATATAGTGTAGTATGTGATGAGATATCATTGTGGATATTATTATATATGAATTCTACAGAGATAGGTTTAATCTTACTTTCATAGGTTTTTTTGAATTCTATTTTGGGCATGCTGCAAATGATTGATATAACTTGGGGTGCCAACGTAGTAAAACTTACAAGTTATATAGAGATAGAGATATCTTTGCATACTTATGTTCTATAAAAGAAAAGTATGAGCTCATCCCATCATCCATAGATATCCAACTACCTTTACTAGAGCACCGGAGAAAAGACATAATAATGATAGTTAGTGTGTGCCTCCAGAATTTTTGCAGTTACTTTTGACTTTCAACCTCTCTCCCTCTCTTTCTCTTCCTACATAGTTATCAGTTACAACTTATCAGAGCGAAGAAAAAACTGGCACTCCTCTAGAAGCATATTTATTGTATTAACCGAGTAAGGCATTTATTATAACATACTGAATCCAAGAATGCTGAAATATCAGATTCAGAAGAAAATACTGTGGCACAAAAAGGACCTGTTAAGTATCTTACCTTATGGTTAATCAAGTTCGCAGCATGATTTGTCAAGTCCCCACTGCCTGTAAAAACAAACTTCAAATAAAGCACCGTAACAGAAAACAAATAACAAATTTCAAAAAACAAAAATCCTTAAGTAAGACAACCTTGCAAAGGCAGTGGGGCTCCATTAAACTCAAGAAACTTGGCAAATTTTCCAGTATGAGCATATCTTTTTTGTTTAAACAACTTGGGAAGGTCATTGAAACATAATTGGTTGAAGAGAACAGTTCCATGGAGAAGATTCACAAGGTGGCCCATCATCAATTTCTCAAGATTGAAGCTGCAAATTGTAAGAGCAAACAAACGAACAATGAAAATTGCATAAAAGAGTAGAGACTAAAAATAATAAAAGATGGTCCAATACATCATCCACAAGCACTCACATAAAGAACCAACACAAATACACTCGCATAACAGTTGAACTTAGCACAACACATTTTGTTAGATTGAACTTAATAAATAAATAAACTCTGTTCAACCTTTGATGAAATCAGAGTGTGGCAGTGAAGTGAGAAATATTTCAAGTTTACTAGCCAAATGAAAATTTTGTTGTAAGTTTAAGACAAAATTTAATCTTGCAAAGGTTGCTGTTTGTTTCTCTAGTCATTAAGAACACTGAACAACAGAACGAAGACGCAAAACTCACCGTAGAACTGCACTGCCCCTTTTCCATGGTTGCCAAGACAACAGTGTAATTCGGTGAGATGATAAAACGACAGGTTTCAAAACTGTCGTTTTGATTTTATTCAAGGCTAATTAATTGCAGCAGGTTGAAATAAAACTTCTCTATTAATTATTACAGAGAAAATCTCTAAAAATCAAAATATTTTTTTTTTTTACAAATTAAAATTAGCGTAGACATGAATTTGAGTAATTTTAATTGAGTTCCTAATGAATTTTGGTGATATATTAAATCTTTATAATTTCGAAATTTTCAACTCACTCTTGGCATTTGAAATATTTATGTTAATTTTGTGTGTGACATTTATTTTACAATGTCATCCACTTTTAACATCATTACCTCCTACTTTGTTACAAAAGATCGTGATGATGAAATTTTTCCAAAATATTTACGGTATTCTAAAAATATTGTTCTTAACTTTAATTAAAATTATAAATTTCAAAATGAAAAATATAAATTATAAAAATATTAAGCAAAGTTAAATCTTAAATTTAATTTTAACAATTAACAATTTTGTCATTATATATAAAGACATCAAGTGCATCATATTGTACAAATTTAGTGAATATTAAAAATCAAATAGCTTGTCACACATAAATTTTTTCCTAAATCTCAAGTTCAATACAAAACCAAAATTTAATATTTTGTATAGCATTTAAAGTTAATTTAAAATATTTCTAGAAATATTTAATAAACACATTAATTTTAGTAAGAATAACACCATAAGATTTATAAAAAAGTTGTTAAAAACAGTTCTGTCTAATACTCTTAACCACAAAGGGATCTGAATTGATTAATGAGTTTTTCACTTACTTAATGTGAATCTTGAAGGAGTCTTTAAGGTTTAAAACTCAATTAATCAA